>SXGU01115515.1_pt1 | contig 98954 bp, 118 predicted proteins | sample 3174531 | NCBI WGS metagenome assembly SXGU01 (sample SAMN11356863, study PRJNA531348) | freshwater metagenome | isolation source: freshwater sample F1-140 | place: China: Fuxian Lake, Yuxi | collected 2017-12-25
GTGATGCCTGGAGACAATGTCATGATGACAGTGGAATTGGGCAAGCCAATTGCGATGGACGAGGGCTTGCGCTTTGCCATCCGCGAGGGTGGTCGCACCGTGGGTGCTGGTCGCGTGACCAAGATTCTTAAGTGATAGGACGAAATAATGCCAAAAAGTAGTATCCGCATCCGCCTCAAAGCATTTGATCACGTCATCATTGATCAATCCACCCGAAAGATTGTCGAAACAGTCGGACGCACTGATTGTAAAATCATTGGCCCTATTCCATTGCCAACCGACAAGCACCGTTTCACGGTTGTTCGGGGTCCTCACGTTGACAAAGACTCCCGTGAACACTTTGAGATGCGCATTCATAAACGCCTTATTGACATCATTGAGCCCAATGCCAAGACGATTGATTCACTTCAGAGAATTGAACTGCCTGCAGGTGTGGATATTGAAATAAAGATTCAGGGATAATTTTTAAAGTATTCTTACCCTGATTTCTGTTTTTTGTTGATCATCGTGATAAAACTTCAATCATGAATGACGCGCATTGGATCAATCAGCCACCACAGCTTCCATCTAACAAGCGGCGCGCTCGCAGCCTTGCGGCACAGTTGGTTTCTTTTGTGATTGTTTTGGCGGTGGCAGGATCAGCTGGTTTCTTAGGGGGGCAATATTCCCAAGATGAAAACACATCATCAGGTGGACCACTAGTCACTGCTCCTCCGGTGAGTGAAGTGTCAGTTGGTGCGTCAAGTATCGCCAAAGCAGCAAATGTAATTGCTCCAAGTGTGGTGACTGTTGATTCTGTAAGTGATTCAGGTCAATCAGTAGGCTCAGGGGTAATCCTGAGTAGTGATGGTGAAATTCTTACTAACAATCACGTGATCGAAGGCGCATCTACTGTGCGTGTGCGGCTCGGCGGCGAAACTGAACCACGCATTGCTGACGTGCTCGGCACCGATCCTGGCAACGATCTAGGACTCATCAAGTTGCGCAAGGCAACTGGGCTGACTGCTGCGACTCTTGCAGACCCTCTGAGTATTTTGGTCGGAGACCAGGTTGTTGCGGTTGGGTATGCACTTGATTTAGACGGAGGGCCAAGTGTGACATCTGGAATTGTCTCGGCCCTCAATCGCACTCTTACGGTTGAAAATGGCGCCCTGAATGCTCTGATTCAAACCGATGCGGCGATTTCGTCTGGCAACTCGGGCGGTCCGCTCATCAACATGAGTGGTCAGGTGATTGGGATAAATACAGCAGTTGCTCGTGGAGACTCGTCAACGGCAGCAAACAATATCGGGTTTGCTATTTCGGTTGGCGAAGTACTTCGCATCGTGCCAGTGCTGCGCAAACAAGCGAGTGGCTCATCACGTTCGGAAGGGTACTTAGGGGTTGGACTTTCTGATCGCAGTGATGGCGGACAAGGGGCACTGGTGTCCCAAATTGCTCCTGATTCTCCGGCAGAAAAAGCTGGACTCAGAGTTGATGACATTGTTCTCGAGGTCAATGATCAGCCAATTACAGGTCAGGGTTCATTGATTGCGATTGTTCGCGACGCGATTCCGGGCGATGAGATCACCATCAGTGTGCTGCGCAAAGGCGCACGACTGGTGCTGACGGCAAAATTAGTTGTTCGCAAGGGCAACTAGTAGTTTTTTCAAACAGGCTGAACAACGTGCATTGTCACAACATGCATGGCAAAAGCGTAAGGTCTTTATATGCAAGATCTTGATGTCCACCTCGGCGGAAGTCGACCATTTGGTCTTGGGTATTGGCCGTTGCCTGAGGATGAGCCAGGTGTAGAGATTCCACGAGAGTCAATCAGATTGATTTCACCCGATGGTGCACTTGTTCGTGGACTTTTGTGGACACCTCCACGTGGTCAAAAATGGAAGACAGCAATTATTTTGACGCATCCGCGTGGTGATTTCAGTGTGCACTACGCCTGTCCTTTATTGGCAGCAGCAGGGTATGCGGTTTTGGGATTTTCTACCCGCTACATCAACAACGACACAGATTGTTTGCATGAAAACTGCATCATCGATGTAAAGACGGCATTTGACGAGGTGATGCGACGTGGCGCCGAAGCGGTTGTGTTGCTTGGCAACTCAGGGGGCGGTTCGCTGATGGCAATGGCCAATGCACAACTCGGAATTGGTGACGGCTGGATTGGAATGGCAGCACATCCAGGTGAAGGGGTTTTTATGTTGCAGGTAATCGACCCGTCCGTGGCGGACGAGGACGACCCGTTCAGTCGCAACCCTGAACTAGATATGTACAACCCCGATAACGGTTGGCGCCCTTGGCCAGAGCGCAGCAATTATGACCCAAAGTGGCTTGCTCTTTATCGGGCGGCGCAAGTGGCTCGGGTGGCGCGCATTGATGAAGTCGCGCAAAAATCTTTGACTGACGCCGAGGCCGCTGGATTGGCGTTAGTCGGGATAGATAAAGTTAAAAACCTGGAACTTTGGAGGGATTTGCGAGCCCGTCGAGTGTTCACCAAGTATCTGACGATTTATCGGACTTTGGCTGATCCAGCCTATTTGGACTTGACAATTGACCCTGATGATCGTCCAATGGGAAGTCTTTTTGCATTTCCTGACCCTTTTGAGGCCAATTATGGTCGAGGTGGGCTGGCCCGAACCATGACTAATCGGGGATGGCTGAGCACCTGGTCGGGGCTGTCAAGCCATGCCAAGTTGGCTTCCACGATGCCCCAAGTCAGGGTGCCGACGATTTTGGTGCATCCGACCGCTGATACGGAGATTCGGGTCTGGCAAGCCAAGGAAATAGTCGCCAATGCGGGAGCAGCCGACATTACATATCACGAGATGAAAGGTGCGCCGCACTACCTTGAGGGCCATCGGCAAAAAGCTATTGAGGTCGTGGTGGACTGGCTGCGGGCTAGATTCCCGTCCTGAAAGACTTTTGGAATAAGGGCGATCGCCCCGCCAAATAACCAAGTTCTGCCGATAGGGTTTTGGTTTCCTGAATGGGGGTTCGCCCTCGCTCAAGAGTATGACCGTCGTTTGGTCCAAACAATCGACGTCTGTGTAGGCCGCCTCGGTGGAACCGCATGGCACAACCCATCTAGGTGCTCCGCCGACATAGTCGTGCGGAGCATTTGCATGAAGTAAGCAAATTTTTAACACAAGAGAAAAAGGTTGCCAAATGGCACAAAGAGCGATCGTCGGCGAAAAGGTCGGCATGACACAGATTTGGGGAGATGATCAGCGCATCATCCCCGTCACCGTGTTGCGTGTCGACCCTGCGCGAATTGTTCAGGTCAAAACAACTGAGCGAGACGGCTACAACGCTGTTCAAGTGACTTTTGGCAACCAGGATGCCAGCAAACTAAATAAGCCAGAGGCCGGACACTTCGCCAAGGCTGGTGTGCAAGCTGGTCGTCGTCTTGTTGAATTGCGTCTTGACTCTGTTGATGGATTTGAAGTCGGTAAAGAAATTTGTGTTGATACGTTGACTGCTGGAGAAAAAGTTGATGTCACTGCGGTCAGTCGCGGTAAAGGTTTTGCTGGTGGAATGAAGCGCCACAATTTCAGCGGACAAGGGGCCAGTCACGGTAATCACAAGCATCATCGTGCTCCTGGTTCAATCGGATCATGTTCATTTCCGGGTCGTGTTCTCAAAGGTTTGCGGATGGCCGGGCATATGGGACACGACCAAGTGACCACGCTCAACCTTGTTGTCGTGCAGGCCGATCTTGAGCGCGGCTTGTTGTTGGTGCGCGGTGCAGTGCCCGGACCCAACGGTGGCGTTGTCATCGTTCGTAACGCAGTGAAGGCAAACTGAATATGACCTCAGTACCTATAACAAATACTTCTGGAAAGAAATCCGGCACAGTCGAGCTATCTGACGAACTTTTTTCAATCCAGCCAAATGTTCCGGTGATGCACCAGGTTGTTACCGCACAATTGGCGCACCGCAGGGCTGGAACTCAGAGCACAAAGACACGTGCCGAGGTCTCAGGTGGTGGCAAGAAACCATTTAGCCAAAAAGGAACTGGTGGTGCCCGACAGGGTTCTACCCGCGCGCCTCATTACACGGGTGGCGGCATTGCTCTTGGTCCGCGTCCGCGTAAGTACAGCCAACGAACCCCTCGCAAGATGGTCCGTTTGGCCTTGCGGTCTGCACTGTCAGATCGCAATCTTGCCGGACGTATTGTGGTTCTTGATTCTTGGAACATTGATACGCCAAGCACCAAGAGTGCCATCACGGCTCTGAAGGCAATCGGAATTGAGGGCAAAGTGCTTGTTGTTCTGACTCCCCAAGATGATGCGGTGGCAAAGAGTTTGCGCAACGTCGTTGATGTTCAAATTGTCAGTATTGCAGAGCTGAATGCCTATGACGTGCTCTGCAACGATTGGCTTGTATTCACTCAAGCAAGCCTGCCAACGGCCAAGGAGGGTGACAAATGAAAGATCCACGCGACATCATCTTGTCCCCAGTTGTATCTGAAAAGAGCTACAGCCTCATGGAAAGTGACGTCTACACGTTTCAGGTGCACCCTGATGCAACGAAGCCAGAAATTCACGATGCCATTGAAGCAATTTGGGGTGTCAAAGTTCTGAGAGTAAACACCGTGAACCGCAAAGGAAAACTTCAGCGGACACGCAACACCAACCGTATTGGCAAGCGTCCAAGCACAAAGCGCGCCATCGTGACCCTCGCAGCGGGAGACAAAATCTCGCTGTTTGAAAGCTGAGCAAATCATGGCTATTCGCAAACGCAAACCCACTAGTCCAGGTCGCCGTTTTCAGACGGTCTCTGACTTCAGTGAAATCACTAAGTCCACTCCTGAAAAAACTTTGCTTGCACCAATTAAAAACACTGGTGGTCGCAACTCATACGGTCGCAAGACTGCGCGTCACCGTGGTGGAGCGCACAAGCGCCAGTACCGAATCATCGACTTCAAGCGCATCAAAGATGGCGTAACGGCCAAAGTTGCAGCCATCGAATACGACCCCAACCGCACATGTCGCATTGCACTTTTGCATTATGAGGACGGAACCAAGGCATATATTCTTGCGCCCAAAGGTCTTGAAGTAGGACATCGTGTCGAAAGTGGTCAAGGCGCCGATATCAAGCCAGGAAATGCACTCTCGTTGCGTTACATCCCTGTCGGGACAACAGTGCACAATGTTGAGCTTCGCCCAGGACAGGGAGGGAAAATGGCTCGGTCTGCCGGAACTGCGGTGCAGTTGGTGGCCAAAGACGGTGATTTCGCAACATTGCGAATGCCATCAACAGAAATGCGTCGCGTCTTGTTGGACTGTCGCGCAACTGTTGGTGAAGTCGGTAACGCCGAGCATGAACTCATCAAGATCGGTAAAGCAGGTCGTAACCGCTGGAAGGGTGTGCGCCCACAGACTCGCGGTGTTGCTATGAACCCAGTCGATCACCCGCTCGGCGGTGGAGAAGGGAAAACTTCCGGCGGTCGTCCAGCTGTTTCACCTTGGGGCAAACCAGAGGGTCGCACACGCGACAAGAACAAGCCCTCACAATCACTTCTCGTTCGTCGTCGTCGCACCAGTAAGGGTCGGAGGTAATTTATGTCCCGCAGTTTGAAAAAAGGTGCGTTCGTGGACGATCACTTGATGAAAAAAGTTGATGCCGCAAACGCAGCGGGTGATCGTAAGGTCATCAAGACCTGGTCCAGGCGATCCACTGTTATCCCTGACATGGTAGGTCACACTTTTGCCATCCATGACGGACGCAAGCACGTGCCCGTTTATGTCACCGAGTCCATGGTTGGCCACAAACTGGGGGAGTTTGCCCCAACACGAACATTTAAATTTCACTCCGGACACGAAAAGACTGTGAAGAAATAGCCATGACTGGTCCAAAGCTGAATGAAGCAAATAACAAAGCCGGTACCAGAAGTGGCACCAAGGCAAGTGCACGATTCGTTCGTGGCTCTGCGTCCAAAGTGCGCGTGGTCTTGAATCTTATTCGTGATCAGGATGTGCGGCGTGCTGATGAAATCTTGCAGTTCACCGACCGTGAGGCTGCGCGAGTTGTGAGAAAGTTGCTGGCATCTGCGGTTGCCAATGCCGTCAACAATGACGGTCAAGACGCGGATGATCTTTTTGTGAAGGCTTGTTTTGCTGACGAGGGTCCAACGATGAAGCGATTCAGACCACGGGCCAAAGGTCGTGCTGGTCCGATTCTGAAGCGCTCGTCGCACATCACAATCGTCGTTGCCCGAATGGGTGATGAAAAACTTGCGGCACGCGATGTCAAGTCGAGTGCACGCGGTTCAGCGCTTTCAAGCCGCCGTGCTCGTGTTGAAGGCTCTCGCAAGCGCTCCCCAGAAAAGGTGTCGTCATCTGCTGATCCAGCGCCAATTGTTGCAATCGAAGCGGACGAGGAGAACACCACTCTTGACGTCACAACAGACGAAATGGAGAAGTGATGGGTCAAAAGATAAATCCTTACGGATTCCGACTCGGAATCACCACCGACTGGAAGAGCCGTTGGTTTAGCGAGCGCAAGTACAAGGACTACCTCACGGAGGACTGGAAAATTCGTGAGTACCTCATGGCCACGCTCGATGACGCGGCCGTGAGTCGTGTTGAAATTGAGCGGACAAGTGACAAGTTGCGGATTGATGTGCACACTGCACGCCCCGGAATCGTGATCGGTCGTAAGGGCGCCAAGGCAGATGAACTCCGCATCGGACTTGCAAAAATCACCGGAAACAACAAATTGCAACTCAACATTGTCGAGATCAAACAGGCAGAACTTGACGCGGCTCTCATCGCGCAGGGTGTGGCAGATCAGCTGCTCAATCGCATTGCTTTCCGTCGTGCCATGAAGCGGGCTGTGCAAAATGCGCAAAAATATGGTGCTCTTGGTATTCGGGTGCAGTGTTCTGGTCGTTTGGGTGGTGCTGAAATGAGTCGAACAGAGTGGTACCGCGAAGGTCGCGTGCCACTTCACACTCTGCGTGCAGACATTGACTACGGATTCCGCGAAGCGGCAACAAGTTCGGGACGCGTCGGTGTCAAAGTCTGGATCTACAAGGGAGACATACTTCCGTACAAGAGCCTGTCACAGGACAAGATCACCCAAGAAGCAGCAATGGCCGTGGGTGAAACTTCTGGTCAGTCGCAAACAGAAGTGCGTCGCGTGGTTTCTTCTGGTGGTCCCCGAATGCAAAAAGAACTCGCTGATGAGGTCGTGACTCCGTTGGTCACTGAGGCCGACCCTGAATTTGAACGCCTCTTGGAAGAAGAAGAACTGATCGAGAAGCGTCTCCATGAATCTCATCAGACACCCAAACTGCGTGGAGAGGATTAATCATGTTGATGCCTCGAAAAATTAAGCACCGCAAGCATCATCGTGGTCGCATGACCGGAATATCAAAAGGTGGAAACGAGTTGGCCTTTGGTGAATTTGGTATTCAAGCTCTCGAACCTGGTTGGCTTTCCGCTCGTCAAATTGAAGCTGCTCGTGTGGCGATGACTCGTCATATCAAGCGTGGTGGAAAAGTATGGATCAACATTTATCCGGACAAGCCCGTTACCAAGAAGCCTGCAGAGACTCGCATGGGATCAGGCAAAGGCAACCCTGAATTCTGGGTCGCAGTAGTCAAGCCTGGACGCATCTTGTTTGAGTTGTCCTATCCATCAGAAGATGTTGCGCGCAAAGCACTTGATCGTGCTGTGCAAAAACTCCCCATCAAGGCTCGCGTGGTCTCACGCCATGACCCCATCTAAGAACAAGGCAGACACAAGATGACACAATCAATTTCTGATCTCCGAGACATGGATCTCGTGGCACTTGTTGCGGAGTTGCGCGCCTCCAAACAAGAGGCGCTCAATCTGAGGTTCCGCAGCGCAACGGGTCAACTCGAGGACCATTCAGAGTTGCGTAAGGTGCGACGTCAAATCGCTCGCATAAATACGCTTATCCGACAGCAAGAAATTGCTGCCGCTGAAAAGACCGGAAAGTGAGTAATCCAATGAGTCAAGAAACAGGCACAGGCCGCAGTGCTCGCAAGGTTCGCGAAGGAGTCGTCGTGTCCAGCAAAATGGACAAAACAGTCGTCATCGCCATCATCGAACGCGTGCCCCACCCGAAGTACTCAAAGTTCGTGATGCGTACAAAAAAATTATACGCCCATGACGAAGCCAATGATGCTCAAGTAGGCGACCGAGTTCGCGTCATGGAGACTCGCCCGTTGTCAAAGTCAAAGCGTTGGCGCGTAATCGAAATAATGGAGCGTGCAAAGTGATTCAGCAAGAGTCTCGTCTACGCGTGGCCGACAATAGCGGAGCCAAAGAGGTCCTTGTCATTAAGGTCCTGGGCGGAACTCGTCGTCGTTATGCGTCCATCGGTGATGTTTTCATTGGAACAGTAAAAGATGCTATTCCAGGTGCAGGCGTTAAAAAAGGTGAGGTCGTGCGCTGTGTGGTCGTTCGCGTCAAAAAGGAAAAGCGCCGCTCGGATGGTTCCTACATTCGTTTTGACGAAAATGCTGCTGTTCTAATCAAAGAAGACCTCACCCCACGTGGTACCCGAATTTTTGGACCAGTTGGCCGTGAACTTCGTGACAAAAAATTTATGCGAATCGTTTCGCTCGCTCCGGAGGTGCTCTGACATGAAGTTACGTAAAGGCGATCAAGTAAAAGTGTTGTCCGGAAAAGACAAAGGAAAAGTCGGAGAAATCCTCTCGGTGCACACAAAAGACAACAAAGTGGTGGTTTTGGGTGTAAATCGAGTTACCCGCCATCTCAAGGCGCGCAGCGCCAAGCAACCTGCTGGTCGAATTGAAACTGACCTACCAATTGATGCGTCCAATGTCGTGCTTGTTCATAGCGGCGAACCAACCCGTGTTGGTTACAGGATTAATGAAGATGGCACCAAGGTGCGTATCGCCAAAAAGACCGGAAAGGAAATCTGATGACGACAACAACTACTGCGCCGCGCTTGAAAGAGCGTTATAACACTGAGATTCGTCAGGCCTTGCTGGTTCAGCTGGGGTTGAGCAACATCATGCAAGTGCCTACTCTGTCAAAGGTTGTTATCAACATGGGAGTTGGGCGAGCAACTCAACAGCCGTCGTTGCTAGAGGGTGCAGTCGCCGACCTCACTCGTATTTCTGGTCAAAAGCCAGTTGTGACGAAGTCGCGCGACGCCATCGCCAACTTTAAGCTGCGCGAGAACCAAGCAATCGGATGCAAAGTCACACTGCGCGGAGATCGGATGTGGGAGTTTTTTGACCGTTTGTTGTCGGTTGCTATTCCTCGTATTCGTGACTTCCGTGGACTGCCTGCCAACTCTTGGGATGGTCACGGCAATTACACCTTCGGGCTCGCCGAGCAAACAGTGTTCCCGGAAGTTGACTTTGACAAAATTGATGCCCCACGGGGCATGGACATAACGATTGTTACAACAGCAAAAACCAATGTGCAGGGCAAGGCATTGCTCGATGCATTTGGTTTCCCCTTCAAGCGTGGCAACGAGACGGGCGGACCACCAGCGAAAGCTAAGCGTCCAGCTCGTCCCGGTCAACGCGGCGGCAAGAAGAAGTAGGCAGGCAAGGAAGAACCATGGCAAAGAAATCACTAATCAATAAAGCAAACACAAAGCCCAAGTTCAAGGTGCGTGGTTACACGCGTTGCAAACGTTGTGGGCGTGCCCGTTCGGTCTTGAAAAAATTTGGTCTGTGTCGCCTGTGCTTTCGTGAGTTGGCTCATGCCGGCGAAGTCCCCGGTATCACCAAGGCGAGCTGGTAGGTAAAACATTATGATGACCGATCCAATCGCTGACATGCTCACCCGAATCCGCAATGCCAATGTGGCTTTGCATGATGAAGTGGTGATGCCATCCTCCAAACAAAAAGTCGCTCTTGCAAAAATTCTCAAGTCCGAAGGGTACATCGTTGGCTATACGGTGGCTCCTTCAACAAAAGGACCAGGCGAACAACTTGCAGTGCAAATGAAATACACCGACAACCGTCACCGCACGATTTCGGGTCTAAAGCGCATCTCCACTCCTGGTCTGCGTGTCTATCGTGACTCAAAAACCGTTCCACGTGTCTTTGGAGGTCTTGGTGTTGCGGTCCTATCAACAAGTCAAGGTCTGATGACCGATCGTGAAGCGCGCAAGCGCAAGGTCGGCGGCGAAGTCCTGTGTTTCGTGTGGTGAATCAGAAAGGCCAGTAACTATGTCTCGTATCGGAAACTCACCTATCACAGTGCCAGCAGGCGTTGATGTCAGCATCGCTGGTGCTGACATTACTGTCAAGGGACCAAAGGGATCGCTCCACCGTAGTATTCCGGTGGAAATCACTGTCACTCAAGATGGTTCAACCATTACCTTGGCGCGTGCTGGAGACAGTCGTATCGAGCGTTCGCTGCACGGTCTGATGCGAACACTTGTCAACAATATGGTTCTTGGTGTGACGGTTGGGTTCAGCAAAGAACTTGAAATCGTTGGTGTTGGTTACCGAGCAGAAGCGCAAGGGAAAAACCTCCGTTTGGCTCTTGGTTTCTCTCATCCAGTGATCGTGCCAGCACCCGCAGGTATCTCATTTGATATTCCGGCTCAGACCAAAGTAATTGTCAAAGGAATCGACAAAGAACTTGTTGGTCAGGTCGCAGCAGATATTCGCTCCATCCGCAAACCAGAGCCTTACAAAGGCAAAGGTGTGCGTTATCTGAATGAGCGAGTCGTCCGCAAGGCCGGCAAGACCGGCAAGAAGTAACTCGGTAACAAGGAACTCGGTAACAAGGAAACATTATGGGAAACATTGCAAAGAATCGTCGCGAAGGTCGCCTACGTCGCCACAGTCGTGTGCGCAAAAAAATCCATGGCACAGCTTTGCGTCCCCGTTTAGCAGTCCACCGCACGAACAAGCATTTCAGCATGCAACTTATTGACGACGATGCGCGTTGTACTCTTGTTGCCGCATCGTCAGTAGAGAGTGGTCTGCGTTCTGAGAGCGGCGCAACTTCGGTAGCGGCAGGCAAGGTTGGTCAACTAGTAGCGGCACGTGCCAAGGCAGCCGGAATCACTACGGTCGTTTTTGACCGAGGTGGATACCTGTACCACGGTCGTGTTGCAGTTGCGGCTCAAGCCGCTCGTGAAGCAGGACTGGAGTTCTAATGAGTAACTATTCAAAAGCGGTAAATACAGCACCAGAACCTGGCGCATTGCGCGAGTCTCGCGTCATTCATATCAACCGTGTGGCCAAGGTTGTCAAGGGCGGTCGCCGATTTTCATTCACAGCGCTCGTTGTAGTCGGTGATGGAAATGGTCGGGTTGGTCTGGGGTATGGCAAGGCAAAGGAAGTTCCCCTGGCGATTCAAAAAGGTACCGAAGAAGCAAAGAAAAATCTTTTCGATGTGGCACTTGCCGGAACAACAATCACTCACACAATTTTGGGAATCGCTGGCGCAGGTCGAGTGTTGCTCAAACCAGCTGCACCAGGAACTGGCGTAATCGCCGGCGGAGCCGCGCGAATCATCCTTGAAGAAGCCGGAGTCCATGACGTGCTCGCAAAGTCTCTCGGTTCAGCAAATGCGATCAATGTGGCGAGAGCCACGATTACTGGTCTTCAAGAACTGCAGCGTCCTGATGTTGTGGCGAAGCGTCGCGGTATTGCCGCTGACTCATTTGTTCCCAAAGGAATGCTCAAGGCATACACAGATCGTCAAAAGTCGACTCAGCAGGCGAGGGCAACGGAACATGGCTGAAAAAACAATTACCGTTACACTTAAGCGCTCACGCTTTGGAGTTAAACCCAAAACTGCTGGCACCATTCGTGCGCTTGGTCTAAGAAAGATCGGTGACACCAACACACTGCCAGACAGACCAGAGATTCGGGGAATGATTGCCCGAGTCCCGCACCTAATTGAAGTACAGGAGAACAACTGATCATGCGCGTCGACGAACTTGCACCAGCACCAGGTAGCACTAAAAAAGCAAAACGAGTCGGTCGTGGTACTGGCGGAAAAGGCGGAAAAACCGCTGGTCGCGGTACCAAAGGTCAATACGCACGCAACACCGTGGCGCGCGGTTTTGAAGGTGGACAGATGCCTCTCAAGCAACGCGTCCCAAAACTTAAGGGCTTCAATAACCCATTCCGAGTTGAATATTACGCCGTCAATCTTGATGCGCTTGATGCGCTCGGTGCTTCCGAAGTAACTCCTGAGATCATGGTGGCAAAGGGACTTGCGCACAAAGGAACCTTGATCAAAATCCTCGGGCGCGGAACTATTTCAACTGCCGTCAAGGTTTCTGCTCATGCTGTTTCCAAATCTGCCCAGAAAGCCATTATTGCGGCTGGTGGATCTGTGACATTATTGTCCCTACCTCATGCAATTCGACCACCCGCTAAGGGAAACCAGTTCACAAATCGCTGATATTTATTTGGCAACAAGGAGCAACTCGTGTTTTCAAACATGAAGAATATCTTCAAGGTCGAGGATCTTCGAAAGAAGGTGTTCTTCACACTTGTGATGATTGCCGTCTATCGCTTAGGTACAGCTATCCGAGTTCCCGGCGTTGATGCCGGCGCAGTTGCTCAGTTGCGTGAGTCTTCCAAGACCCAAGGTGCTCTTGGATTCCTGAACTTGTTTTCGGGTGGTGCTTTTAGTTCGTTCAGTATTTTTGCGCTGGGTATCATGCCCTACATTACGGCCAGCATCATCATGCAAGTCCTGAATGTGGTCATCCCAAAGTTGCAAGAATGGCAAGAGATGGGTGCTGTTGGGCAGCGGAAAATAACTCAATGGACCCGTTATGTTGCTATTGGTATAGCCGTTTTGCAGGGAGCAGGGCTCACATTTATTTTCGGGCAGGGTAGGGGCTCGGCTTTCTTCGGTGCAGCCGCAACCGCTCCTGATGTTGTGTTGCTTGATCCTTTTATGCCACGCGCGCTGCTGGTGATTCCATCACTTGTCGCCGGCACCGCATTGCTGATGTGGGTTGGTGAACTGATCAGTCAACGGGGTATCAGCAACGGAATGTCAGTCTTGATCTTTAGTTCTGTCGTTTCCGGGTTGCCTTACGGCTATTACTCCATTCTGCAGAGCAAGAAATTCTTTATCTTTGGCATCTTGGTCGCAGTTTCTGTCGGAGTTTTGATTGCTGTTGTTCGAGTTGAGCTCGGTCAGCGTCGCATCCCTGTGCAGTTTGCCAAACGTGTTGTTGGTCGGAAAATGTTTGGCGGTCAAAGCACTTACATTCCACTCAAGGTCAACCAAGCAGGCATTGTTCCCATCATCTTTGCGTCGTCGGTTTTGTTATTGCCTGTGTTGATGTCGAACATGTTGGGTAGCGCTGAGGGTTGGCGTGGTTCGGTAGCAAGGTTCGTCGACACGTACTTGATAAACAGCCAAAATGTCGTATACATCACGATTTTCTTTGGAATGATCGTGGCGTTTGCTTATTTTTATAATTCAATTGCCTTTGACCCGATCCGGCAGGCAGATCAACTGCGTAAGCAGGGTGGTTTTGTCCCCGGCATTCGGCCAGGGCCCCAAACAGAAAAATTCCTTGGTAAGGCTGTCAATCGAATCACACTGCCTGGCGCATTATTCGTTGCGACAATCGCAATTTTGCCCTACATAATTTTGTGGGCGGGAGATGTGCAATCATTTCCTTTTGCTGGAACAACTGTCTTGATCGCCGTTGGTGTGGCGCTTGAACTTATGCGTCAGATTAACAGCCAGTTGATGCTACGTAACTATGAGGGTTTTTTGAAGTGATTGCTCGCATCTTGGGATGCAGCGATCAGGTATCGACATGACGTCGGGGGCAAGATTAGTAATCCTTGGAAGACAAGGGGCGGGCAAGGGAACGCAATGTGTGCGTTTGTCGCGACATTTCGTGGTTCCACATATCTCAACAGGTGACATGTTGCGCGCAGCAGTTCGTGAAGACACTGAGGTTGGAGTGGCAGTAAAAGAAATCATGGATTCTGGTGGTTTGGTCGGTGACAGCACAATGGTGGCTCTCGTTAGAAAACGAGTCAATCTCGATGATGCGCGCACGCGTGGATACATCTTGGATGGCTTCCCGCGCACGGTAGTTCAGGCTCAAGCATTTGATGAAATGTCGACAGATCAGCCCTTAGATGTGGTGCTTGACTTAGTGGTGCCGCGTGATTTGGTATTGCAGCGGTTGTCCTCTCGCCGTGTGTGCAGAGACTGTGGGACCAATTTCACGGCTCCGGCAGACGAGCCTCGGCCGTGGACATGCGAGAACTGCGGGGGCGATGTGGTGCATCGCGCCGACGACACCCCCGACGCCATCAACCGGCGCCTAGATCTTTATGAATCCCAAACTGCCCCTTTGATCGAGTTTTATGGTCTGACGGGCCGACTTGTTGAAATAGACGGCGTTGGCTCTCCTGACGAGGTATTTTTGAGGGCCACCTCAGCCGTTGATGCCCGATGCTGAGCCACTAAATCAGGCAAAAAGTCCCCAATCGGCACTTGGGTCATTGCAAATGCGCCGATAGCATTGTTTCTTGTCTCATCGCCAAGTGAGCGAAAAAGACTCTTCCGTTCCAATCAATAAGGAGGCCCTTCTGGCCCAGCCAAAAGAAGACGCGATTGTGCTTGATGGCACGATTCTTGAATCACTTCCGAACGCGATGTTTCGGGTAGAACTCGAGAACGGGCACAAAGTGCTTGCGCATATTTCGGGAAAAATGCGAATGCACTACATCCGCATACTTCCAGGCGACAAAGTCCAGGTGGAACTTACTCCATACGATCTCACTCGAGGTCGTATTACATATCGTTTTAAGTGAGACAGCAATGAAAGTGCGCCCTAGCGTAAAGACAATTTGTGAGAAGTGCAGAGTCGTGCGTCGCCGTGGGCGCGTGATGGTTATTTGTGAAAATCCCAGACACAAGCAGCGCCAGGGCTGAGAAGAAAAAAGGACGAATAACATATGGCACGTATTGCAGGAGTTGATATCCCACGCGAAAAGCGGTTGGCGATTTCTCTGACATATATTTATGGCATTGGCCGAGCCACAGCTAAGAAAATTTGTCTAGCGGCGGGACTCAATGAGGACACGCGCGTGCGCGACCTCAACGAAGACGAACTTAATCGCATTCGCGCGTGGGTAGACGCCAATACAACAGTTGAAGGTGACTTGCGACGAGATGTTCAGCAAGACATCAAACGCAAAGTCGAAATCGGATGCCTGCAGGGTATTCGTCATCGCAAGGGCTTGCCTGTGCGTGGTCAACGGACACACACAAATGCCCGTACCCGCAAAGGTCCAAAAAAGACGGTTGCCAACAAGAAAAAGGCAGTGAGGTAGTTCATCATGGCCAAGCCAACAGCGGGCGGTCGTCGTCCACGCAAGAGAGAGAAAAAGAATGTCACTTCAGGTGTCGTTCATATCAAGAGTTCGTTTAACAACACCATTGTTTCGATCACTGATTTGGAAGGCAACGTGATTGCTTGGGCTTCGTCTGGTGCCGTCGGGTTCAAGGGTTCCCGGAAGAGCACTCCATACGCAGCACAAATGGCCGCCGAAAAAGCAGCCAAGGCAGCTATGGAACACGGTCTTCGCCGTGCTGAGGTTTTGGTCAAGGGTCCAGGTTCTGGTCGCGATACGGCATTGCGCTCGATTCAAAATGCAGGCATTGAGGTTTCTGGAATCAAGGATGTGTCTCCGGTGCCGCACAATGGTTGTCGTCAAATAAAGCGACGGAGGGCGTAACTTATGGCTCGTTATATTGGTCCCAGGGTTCGCCTTTCTCGTCGTCTCAATGTCAACTTATTTGAGAATGAAAAGGGTAGCAAGGCTCTTGATCGCCGTCCTTTCCCTCCAGGAATGCACGGCAAGACCCGACGCCGCAGTGCTGGCAGTGAATACCTTGCGCAATTGCAAGAAAAGCAAAAGGCAAAATACATTTACGGCGTTCTAGAGCGTCAGTTTCGAAACACCTACGAAGAAGCGAACCGTCTTGCAGGTCCAACAGGCGAAAACCTTTTACGCTTGCTTGAACAGCGACTTGATAATGTGGTTTTTCGCGCAGGGTGGGGAAGCACTCGCCCCCAGACCCGCCAATTCGTGAGTCACGGTCTTATTCTTGTCGACGGCAAACGCGTCAATATTGCGTCATACCGAGTCAAGAAGGGTCAAGTCGTGTCATTGTCGCCAAAGGCGCAGAACATGATTCAGATTCAACATAACATCGACACCCTTGACCGACCACTTGTTGGCTGGCTTGAGGCTGGCGAGAAGCAAGTGACTGTGCGCGAATTGCCACAGCGCGAGCAAATTGATGTACCCGTCCGTGAACAGCTCATTGTTGAGTTGTACTCAAAGTAGCCCTATCCGCTCCACCCCAGGAGAATAAAAATATGCTTGTTATCCAACGCCCAACAGTCGAAGCAATCGGCGAAGAGTCCAACAACCGTCAAAGTTTTGCGGTCGGACCACTCGAGCCTGGCTTTGGTCATACCATCGGTAACTCGTTGCGACGCACCTTGCTATCGTCAATTCCTGGTGCCGCAATCACCACTCTCAAGTTTGATGATGCTCAACACGAGTTCACCACTCTAAAAGGTGTGAGTGAAGACATCACCGAAATAATCCTCAACATCAAAGACATTGTGTTAACCAGTGCAAGCGACGAGCCCATTGTCTTGCGCCTTGATGTACGCGGACCTGCTGTTGTTACGGCTGGTGACATTCCACTTACCTCAGACATTGAGATTCTCAACAAGGATCTCCATATTGCCACGCTCAATACGACTGGTCATTTGGCTGTTGATATCACAATCGAGCGTGGGCGCGGATACTTGTCGAGTGAACGCGACGCCGAGAACCGCATCATTGGCGTCGTGCCAATCGACGCAATCTTTTCTGCAGTCCGTCGGGTCACATTCAACATCGAACCAACACGTGTGGCTCAAAGCACAAACTATGACCGTCTCGTTTTGGACATAGAGACAGATGGCTCAATTTCGCCACGCGAGGCACTCGCATCAGCGGGCGCAACCTTGCGCTCTCTTGTGGATCTGGTGGCTTGCATGTCAGACGAGCCACAAGGACTTGAACTCAGTGAGATACTTGGGGCAAATGTCGGTATGCCAGACCTTGACCACCCAATTGAAGATCTTGACTTGAGCGAGCGTCCGCGTAATTGCCTCAAGCGTGGCCAAATCAATACGATCGGTGAACTGTTGCTGCGCTCTGAAGAAGACCTCCTCAACATCACCAACTTTGGTCAGAAAAGTCTTGATGAAATCATGCAGAAGCTTGACGAGCGCGGCTTGTCGCTGCGTCTTTGAGATCATCGAAATCTAAGGAGAGATAATGCCAGCAACCCCACGTCGAGCCCGAAACTTTGGTGGCTCGTCCCAACATCAGAAATTAATGATGGCCAACCTTGCAGCGTCTTTGTTTGCCGCAGAAGGAATCGTCACCACAGAAGCCAAGGCCAAGGCATTGCGTCCTATTGCTGAAAAACTAATTACAAAAGCCAAAAAAGCGCAGGGCGATTCTCCAATGCGTGTTCATCGCATTCGTCAGATCGAGAGTTACCTCGGTGACAAAGAAATGACCACTAAATTAGTCAACGAGGTTGCCCCCCGATATTCATCGCGCAATGGCGGATACTTGCGTATTCTCAAACTCGGAACTCGTCAGGGTGACGCGGCGCCAATGGCGCGCATTGAATTGCTGAAATAGTCTCCGGTGAAACCGGCAAAAAAATCTAAAAACGAGCCCGCCAATCGGCGGGCTCGTTTGATTGTGGCGTACCACGGTGCTGCGTTTCATGGTTTTGCCCTGAGCGAAGATGTTGAAACAGTTTCCAGTCGACTGAATGAAGCTCTGAGTACCATTACCCGCACACCCACTGAAGTCATTGGTGCTGGTCGAACCGATGCAGGCGTTCATGCCCGTGGACAAATCATTAGTGTTGACCTACCCGCAGCGTCTGATCTCTACACCATCGTGCGGAGCATAAACGGAATGTGTGCTCCACATTTAGCCGTGCGTGATGCAGAGTGGGTGGCAGATGATTTCCATGCCCGCCACGACGCACTTTGGCGACATTACAAATACACGGTGCTGAACACTCCAACTCCTGATCCTTTTTTGGTGGAATATGCATGGCATGTTCGTGAGCCATTGTTATTGCCAGTAATGAGACTCGGCAGTGAGGCTTTAATCGGCACCCATGATTTTGGATCCTTTTGTCGCGCTCCAATTGTTTCTGACGAGCAACCAGTGCCATCCATGAAACGCAGGGTGATGATGGCTCGCTGGCAGGACACGGGCACTGGCATTTTCGAGTTTGAGATCCGAGCTAATGCTTTTTGCCACACGATGGTGCGATCAATTGTTGGATTGCTGGTCGAAATTGGTCAGGGAAAGCGCCCCGCTAGCGATGTTCGCTTTGCCATCGTCGCCAAAAACCGTATGGCGGCCACGCTCGTTGCCCCGCCTGAAGGGCTATGTCTTTGGGAGGTGGGGTACAAAGACCAGAATCAAGCCAGATCTCACCCTTCAACCCCTAGAACTGACGGCTTAGTGGCCCGTTCTGGTTGCTGAAAGAGGTGCCCTGCTCGTATCCTTTCACAGTTGCGGATTTTGTCCGTGTGTTGGTGCCACAAGGGCGCCTTCAGGGAAGTTTTTATGACTACGTATTCTCCAAAGGCAAATGAAATTGAGCGCGCATGGCATCTGATTGATGCTGATGGTCTTGTATTAGGTCGCCTTTGCACTGAAGTCGCTCGCATTTTGCGTGGCAAGCATAAAACAGTTTTTGCCCCCCACATGGACATGGGCGATCATGTCGTCATTATCAATGCCTCAAAAGTTGTATTGACATCGGGCAAAGCCGAAAAAAATATGGTGTATTCATACAGTGGCTATCCAGGTGGTTTGTCTAGCGAAACTTATGCAAAGTTGCTGGCGCGCAAACCAGATGACGCTATTCGCGGTTCGGTTGCTGGCATGTTGCCAAAGGGTCCCCTGGGCCGCCAGATGATCAAGAAACTCAAGGTCTATGCCGGTCCAGTACATCCGCACGAATCGCAAGCACCAAACGTTCTCACTTTCGACCGCGCTAAAGCGCGCTGATTTATTTAGGAGTATCTCATGGCCAACACACCTCTCACGCAGACAACAGGTCGTCGCAAAGAGGCGGTAGCTCGCGCACTGCTTCGCGCCGGCAACGGAACACACACCATCAACGGAAAAGCATTTGAAGCCTATTTTCCTACTGCGACACAACGAATGATCGTCGTAGAGGCCTTGAGAGTCACCGCCACAGAGACAACCTATGACATCGTGGCAAATATTTATGGTGGCGGAGTCAACGGTCAAGCAGGGGCATTGCGTATGGCAGTAGCTCGTGCATTGATAGAAATTAATCCAGAATCACGTCCTGCGCTCAAGAAGGCTGGATTGCTGACTCGCGACTCACGTCGCAAGGAAAGCAAAAAATACGGCCTTAAGAAGGCGCGCAAGGCTCCACAGTTCACCAAGCGTTGATGCGTGTGCGGGCTTGTCCCGCCGCCAGTGCGCAGAAATATCGGTAGGCCGACATGCTTCACTTTGGTACCGACGGTGTTCGCGGAGTTGCGATCGACGAACTCACTTCAGAACTAGTTCGCGATCTTGGCCGTGCTATTGCTCGCGTCTTGCAACCCGCTGCCATTGTTGTCGGTCGCGATACCCGCCAGAGTGGTCCAATTATTGAGGCAGCGTTAATAGAGGGAATTGCGGCGGAGGGAGTGCCCGTTCACATGTTGGGTGTTGCACCGACACCAGCAGTTGCCTTCATCTCAGAGCGCTACAACTGGGTTGGAGTGGTAGTGACTGCATCACACAATCCATGGCAAGACAATGGAATCAAAGTATTTGCTGCCGGTGGGACAAAACTTACCGATTTCCAGCAGATTGAGGTTGAGCGAGAATGGCATGCCATAACTTCTGTAGATGATGGGGCGCCAGAAGCGCTCGTGCACGAAGCAAGTCATCTTTTGCAGGAATACATCACCCATCGTGTGTCAATTGTTGGAGCGGGCAGATTGCAGGGTATGGCAGTTGTTTTGGACTGCGCCAATGGCGCGATGAGCAGTGTTGCACCGGATGTTTTTAGGGCAGTTGGGGCCGATGTCACGGTCATCAATGAGTCGCCAAATGGCACGAATATAAATGCCCAATGTGGGGCTGCGTCACCCTCAGGGCTATCTGCTGCCGTAAGTGCCGCATTACAAGTTGATGTTGGCATCGCCTTTGACGGAGACGGTGACCGGCTGATTGCAGTTGATGATTGCGGCACAATCGTAGATGGCGATCGATTAATCGCCTTGGCAGCCACTGACTTGGCTGATCGTGGTTTGCTGCGTAATCGTGCAGTTGCAGTGACAGTCATGACCAACATTGGCTTTCACAAAGCAATGGACGCGCATGAAATAGATGTCGTAGTTACATCCGTCGGTGATCGAAATATTTTGCTCGCACTTGAGCAACGGGATTTAGTTTTAGGTGGTGAACAAAGTGGACATATCGTTCATCGAGCTCATGCGACCACGGGTGATGGACTCTTGGCTGCGTTGTTGCTGGTTGAATTTTTGCACCGCACACAACGGCCATTATCCCGGCATGCAGATGACATCATGATTTCGTATCCGCAGGTTCTGATCAACATCAGAACACCAGAGCAGGTATTTGCGCCAGCCGATCAATTTGTCCAAGAGATTGCCAATGCACAGCATGTCTTGGGCAAAGATGGACGGGTATTGGTTCGTTCATCTGGAACGGAGCCAATGGTGCGTGTCATGGTCGAGGCCGGCACCATTGAGATTGCACAACGAGTAGCAACAGAACTAGCAACTGCTGTTGCAGAGGCCTGTGGTGGGGATATGCAGGTCGGTAGCCTGTAGTCCATGTGCGGAATCATCGGCATCGTGTCACGTCCTACGAGTAGGGCGATTCCATCTCAAGACGACATCGTCGGACTTCTTGATCAGGCGACTGCTTGTCTGCCCCAGACTTCTGCCGTGGCAGAATTTTTGCACCGTGCTGATGCGATGTTGCGGGGTGATGCCGGAGTTCAGGCTCTTGCTGGCAATCTTGAAGTCGTTGGGGCAATCATCAGCAGGCTTGACGCTCTTGATGCATTTGCAGCCTCCGAAGAAAAGCGCATTGATGGATCTGATGCAGATGCAATACAACTTGAGACAGAGGCGAATTATCTGACGTCATTGCGTGATGCACTTTGGGCAATACGTCGCGATCGTCTGGGCACTGCTGATGCGGTGCACGCTTTGGCTGGACGAAATGCGAGTTCAACGTCGCTGTGCGGATACTTGAGTATCCAGCAAGCATTTTCGGCGATTGACAGACTCGAAGTTCGTGGCCGCGATTCAGCAGGCATCAGCGTCTTTGTCTGGGGAGATGCCCTCGATCCATCATCCAAAACTCTTGCTGAAAGCATCAATCAGCGCACCAAAGATGTGCTGTTCACGAACGGATCTGTGCGAGTGCAAGGGCACTGTCTCGTCTTTGTATATAAAGCAGCTGCCGAAATTGGTGAACTCGGTGACAACACGGCGGCAATGCGCTCTGCAATCATGGCTGATGATTTGCTGCGCTCGGTGCTTGCATTGCCTGGCGTGCGGGTGACCGTGTTGGGTCACACCAGATGGGCAAGTGTCGGAATTATCTCGGAACCCAATGCGCATCCAGTAAACAGCGAAGAACTTGACAAGGCATCAGACAATGTCTCAGTTGCAGTGCTCAATGGTGATGTCGACAATCACGCAGATCTCAAAGTCCGCCACTCCCTAAAGTTCGCTGAGCCCATCACCACTGATGCCAAGGTAATACCTGCGCTTGTGAATCGGTTTCGTGCCACCAATGAATCCACGGCAGATGCATTCAGACAGGCAGTGTCATCGTTCGAAGGATCGGTTGCTATTGGACTCTGTTCCGCTGATGCGCCTGGCAGTTTGTTGTTTGCGCTACACGGAAGTGGGCAAGGGTTGTGCATCGGACTTGCCGAAGACAGGTTCATCGTGTCCAGTGAGCCGTATGGACTTGTCGAAGAAACATTGTCATATATTCGCATGGACGGTGAATCTTTGGCGCACACCGACCAACCATCTAGCCGTGGGCAAATTATGTTGCTCGATGCCAACGGGGCTGGCACGGTTGCCGGCGCTCAGATGATTGCCTATGACGGCACAGAACTACCAATCACCGAGGCAGTCTTGACGACTGCTGAAGTTACTACTCGTGATATTGACCGTGGCGATGCGCCACACTTCTTGCTCAAAGAAATAATGGAGGCACCCAAGAGTTTTCATAAGACCCTGCGCGGGAGAATTGATGTTGTTGATTCTTTGTCGCGAGCTGACCTCGGAGAACTTTCGTTTCCTGCTGAAATTGCCGCCCGACTAGCAGATGGTTCGTTGTCTCGCATTCGTGTTATTGGACAGGGCACAGCAGCGGTGGCGGGTCAATCGGTAGTTGGTGTTTTGAATACCCTTTGTGGTGGTGCGATACAGGTTGCAGCCACGACATCTACAGAGCTTTCTGGTTTTGCCATGCAGTCAGACATGAGCGACATGCTGGTTATTGCCGTAAGCCAAAGTGGCACAACCACAGATACGAATCGCACAGTCGACCTCGTGGCAACGCGTGGGGCATCAATTATTAGCATTGTAAATAGGCGTGGTAGTGAACTGGCAAACAAATCACATGGCGTGCTGTACACCTCTGACGGTCGTGATGTGGAGATGAGTGTCGCCAGTACAAAGGCGTTTTATGCACAGGTCGCAGCAGGATCCTTGTTGTCGTGCGCAATCGCCGAGGCTGCGAACTTGGGTACCGCCCAAAAGCGACATCAAATCATTGAGTCACTTCGCCAAATGCCAGAGGCGATGCAAGAAGTCATTGCCTCGCGTCCTGCAATTGCTGCGGCAGCCCACCAGTTTGCTCCGTCGCGCCGATATTGGGCGGTAGTAGGCAACGGACCAAATGCAGTTGCTGCGCAGGAAGTCAGAATCAAGCTTTCAGAATTGTGTTACAAATCAATTTCATGTGACGTCACAGAAGATAAAAAGCACATTGACCTCAGTTGTGAGCCGATGATTTTGGTATGTGCGGCTGGATTAGGTGATGGCACTGCGAGCGATGTCGCCAAGGAAGTAGCCATCTTCAAGGCGCACAAAGCAATTCCTATTGTGGTTGCTACTGCGGGTGAGACTCGCTTTGATTCTGCTGCTGCATTGCTCACGGTGCCAGTTGTTGACCCTGCACTGGCATTTATTTTGTCAGCGATGGTCGGTCATATCTTTGGATACGAAGCAGCGTTGGCGATCAACAAGCTTGGTCTGCCACTGCGCGAGGCTCGTGAAGTAATTGAACACATTGTTGAACGAGGTGCCACTGGAGACATTGCTCTTCGTCGGGTGCAAGAGGGCATGGTGCTTCCGGCGCAACATTTTTTTGCAGCCCTGCAAACTGGTCAATACGACGGCAACCTCGAAGCATCCACGGCAGTCCAAATTGTCAATCTGTTGCGGGTGGTGATTGCTGTGAACCCACTTGAGGACTATCAGCGCGACACGGGTCGGCTCGCAACACCTGAAGGTTTGCTGGATGCCCTAATAACTGCTTTGACGCGCGGAATTGACGAGCTAACGCGGCCAATTGACGCAATCAAACATCAGGCCAAAACCGTAACGGTCGGTATCTCTCGCAGTGAAGAAGGGCTCCTTGATCGTGAACTTGTCAAGGAAACACTTGCCGCCGGAGCTGCACGAGATCGTCTGTCGTATAAGACCCTTAAAGTTTTGGCAGATCTTGATGCTGCTGTGTCTTCAGTCGTGGGTTTCACGCGTTATCGCATTGAGGGTGAAGTTGCTGATGGTGTTGCAACAATATCGATCGTTGATCGCGGTGGACTTGCCCGTGACCTGGCATCGCGCGTTGATCGCAATAGTTCTCTTGTTGGTACGAAGCGTCGTGTATCTAGTGAGCAAGAAGTACTGGTCGCTCGGGGCCGTAGTGACGGTCGTACCGTGATTCTGGTCCCTGAAGTAAAAGGTGCTCAGACAACAGGTCTTACGTTGTTGCATGTTGTTTTTCATAAACGCCTGCCAGCAACGACGGTAAGACACGTATTGCAGGGATATGACAACCGATATGAGCGGCTCGTGGACTGGGTAACAGAAACAGAAGGCTCTTTCCGTCAAGACCGTTTGGCTGAGGTGGATATTGCAGACTTGTTGATTCTTCCGGTCTCAGATACAGCTGATCATTGGCGAACAAAGTAGTTGCTGATGCTTGGAATCGGAATTGATGCAATTGATATCGCCAGATTTAGATTGATGCTGGAACGGCGTCCGGAACTACGGGTACGCCTTTTTACACCTGCAGAGTGCACTGCGCTTGCCAACCGCCTGGACGCGACAGCCTCGCTGGCGGCAAGGTTCGCGGTGCGCGAAGCGGCGATGAAATCACTGGGAGTCGGGCTGGGGGCTTTTGATTTCCACGATGTAAGCATCGAGACTCAAGAGGGTGGTGCACCAAAATTGCTCGTGGTCGGACGTGCAGCAGAACTCGCAGAGCGCATGGGTGTCACTGATTGGCGCGTGTCAATCAGTCACACGGACACAATGGCGATGGCTGTCGTGGCTGCGTTGTGATTGCAGTCGTAACGCCTGAACAAATTAGGCAAGCAGATGCAGCAACGATTGCTGTGCTCGGTGGTTGCCCTGATGTCTTGATCAACAGGGCTGGTGCTGCGGTCGCTCATGTCGCGATTGGCATGATGGGTGGCGGTTATGGCAAGCGGGTCTTAGTTATCTGTGGCAAGGGAGATAATGGCAATGATGGGCGAGCCGCGGCACAGCGCTTGCGTCAACGCGGTGCACAAGTCAGAGAACTCGATGCTGCTGTTGCCGCCGAGGTTTTTGTTGACGTGCGAACCACTGATTTGGTTATTGATGCGGCGTATGGAATTGGTTTTCGTGGCACTTGGCAACCACCGATCGTGTTTGATGTTCCAGTCTTGGCAGTCGATATTCCAAGTGGGCTCAATCCAATGACCGGAGAAGCACAGGGCGCAGTTCTTGTTGCGAACACCACAATTACTTTTGCTGCACTCAAGCCTGGTCACCTACTTGGCGATGGTCCCGCGTTCTGTGGGGTGGTTGAATTGGCAGATATTGGTGTCGATGTTTTAGACCACTGTGCAGATGTTGATATTTTTGTTGTCGAAGCAGGAGACGTTGCATCCTGGATGACTCCGCGAGAACATGATGCCCACAAATGGAACAACGGTGTTCGCGTTTTGGCAGGCAGTAGAGGAATGTCCGGAGCCGCGTCGTTGGTGTGTGCAGCTGCGATGCGTGCAGGTGCTGGCATTGTGCATGCATCACTGCGCGACGATGCGGCACTTGATGTTGCTCTGCCCACCGAAGTGGTTCAACGGCGTCTTCCAGAGTCAGGTTGGGGTGATTTTATTGCGAGTGATCTTGGTCGATTTAAATCATTGATTATCGGACCAGGGCTTGGGCGTGGTGACGATGTGTTTGCCCAAGTTCGAGATGTGTTAGCAATCGCCGATATCCCAACCGTGATTGATGGGGATGGATTAATTGCAGCAATTGATCCATACAATTCACCTTCGGTGATTGCCGGTCGTCAAGCACCGACTGTCCTGACGCCCCATGACGGAGAATTTGCAGCACTTGGTGGCGACATTAACGATCCCAATCGAATCACTGCGACACGAGATTTGGCAATCAAGATGAACTGCACCGTCTTGCGAAAGGGACCCACTACGATCGTGACATCCGTTGGTGGTCCTGTGTTGTTGGTGGTGTCGGGCGATAATCGCCTAGCCACTGCCGGAAGTGGTGATGTGTTGTCTGGGGTTATCGGGGCTCTATTAGCGCGCGGACTTGAGCCATTGACGGCGGCAGCAGGTGGTGCTCTGATTCACGGACTAGCAGGGCAGATGTCTCCGATTGAAGGCACACTTGCACGTGATATTGCGGGCAATATTTCTGACGTGTTATCAGAACTAGTGGGCACCCGATGACTGATTTTTCACAACGATGGGCGTGGGTTGATATCAATCTGGGATTGATTCAACACAACACCGCAATTATTGCGCAACGAATCGCTCCTGCGGAAGTGTGGGCGGTAGTTAAAGCCGGCGCATACGGACATGGCGCAGTGCAGGTTTCCCAAGCGGCACTCACAGCAGGTGCGACTGGCTTGTGTGTCGCGCTCGTCGAAGAAGCAATTGCCTTGCGCGCTGGCGGAGTCACGGCTCCGATTTTATTATTGAGTGAACAACCCGCCTCGCAAGCCAACGACATCGTGTCGCACAATCTTATTGCCACGGTCTCGACAGTCATAGGGGCTAGTGCCATTGCGGTCGCGGCGGCACAAGTTGGTCGGGTCGTTGGTGTGCACATGAAAATTGATACTGGAATGCACCGCGTCGGAGTTGCCCCATCTGAAGCGCTGGCACTTGCGCAGTTCATCGGGTCGAGTGAATCTTTGCAGTTAGATGGTATCTGGACACACTTTGCAGTTGCTGACACACCGTCTCATCCCGCAAATGCGGCGCAATTGCAATTGTTTACAAGCACTCTTGACGCTCTGGCGTCACACGGGATTGCTCCACCTTATATTCATGCGGCAAACAGTGCTGCGGCATTGACAAGACCAGACTCGCGTTTTTCAATGGCTCGGATCGGTATCGCGATGTACGGACTAGTGCCCGGTCCTGATGTGCGTGATGCTTGTGCTGGGCTTATTCCAGTGATGTCGTTGCGGGCTCGTGTGTCGGCCTTGCGCTGGATAGAAGCAGGCGAGGCTGTGTCATACGGATTGCGCCGACCAGTGCTTGAGAAAAGCCTGATTGCCACAATTCCCCTCGGATATGCCGATGGAGTCCCGCGTCGGTTGTGGGAATCACGCACACCAGTGCTGATTAATGGGATACCCCGCGAAATTTGCGGAACAGTGTCAATGGATCAATTGATGGTGGATTGTGGCACCGATAGTTCTGTAACTATCGGCGACGAGGTTGTTTTGTTCGGCACACAAGGCGAACACACAATTACTCCAGATGACTGGGCCGCACGTTGTGCCACCATTGGATACGAGATTGTCTGCGGAATAAGTGCTCGCATGCAACGGCGGTACGTGTGATCGCATTGTGTTCCAGATCTCTGCATGACACTCACGCTATTGCTGGTGTTATTGCTGATCTAGCCCGTCCTCGTGATGTCATTATTTTGGCAGGCGACATGGGTGCCGGCAAAACTGCTTTTGCAATTGGTTTTGCCCAGCATCTAGGCATCAGCGACGACGAGATGGTGGCGTCACCGACATTTACGCTGGTACACACTCACGACTCCGGACGTTTGCCGTTGCTGCATGCCGACGTATATCGCCTGCATCAAGTTGGAGAGGTTGCAGACCTGGGCTTACTTGAACAAGCAGACATGGGGCGAGTGGTGCTTGTGGAATGGGGAAATGTGGTTGCCGATGTGTTCGGAGATGTATTGACCATAGAACTGATGCCCATTGACGATGACGAAAATGCTCGTAATGTCTTGATAACCGTCACGGGTCAAGCATGGGCATCGCGCTGGAAACAACTTGAGCGCGAACTCACGAAGTGGGATGAACTTGCATGTTAATTTTGGGAATCGAAACTGCAGTCGAACACGTCAGTGTGGCGCTCGCAGATCACCGAGGAATACTGGCGACTAGTTTGCTGGCAAGTGATCGACGTCATGCCGAATCACTTACCCCAATGATTCAATTTGTGTGTGCTCAGGCAAGCATCAACACGACAGAACTTGATGCAATCGCCGTTGATGCTGGTCCAGGGCTGTTCACTGGAATGCGTGTTGGTATTGCAACGGCTCAATCAATGGCATGGGCATTAGATATTCCAGTGATCCCTGTCTGCAGTCTTGACATCTTGGCGCAACGGGTGACGCGTTGTGATGACATGATCGCCGCAGCGCTTGATGCTCGTCGTGGTGAGGTGTATTGGGCGCTGTTTCGGCCAGCGAGTGAGACCTCACCTATCGTGCAACGACTCACCGAACCTGTCGTGACCGTGCCAGAAGAACTTGCAGCACTTTTAAATGAGCGCGCCCAAGAAGTGGTGTGTGTGGGTTCAGGGATTGAGCGATATAAAAGCAGGATCGAATTTGTTTCAACGGCTCAATACGCGGGTCCTGCATATTCTCAACCAAATGCCGAAGAGCTCTTGACGATTGCAGCACAGCGCGCCATTCGAGAAGAGTGGGTGTCGGCGTGCGATGTAAAGGCCATGTACTTGCGTGTCCCGGATGCGGAAATAAATTGGGCCACCAGACAGACTGTGCAGGAAAACTGACGTGCGGGCGATGCGGAATTCTGAGACCAATCAACTTTCAATAGAGCCAATGCGCCGACGTCATCTGCGCCGAGTAATGGAGATAGAAGAGCAGGTTTATCCACGTCCGTGGACGCACAATACATTTGTCACAGAACTTGCACAGACACGCAGTGGTGCTCGGTACTACATGACTGCATATGTAGGTGACATATTGGTTGGCTACGCAGGCATGTTGTTCAGCGACCAGGATGCCCACATCACCAATATCGCTGTTGATCCTGATTGGCAACAACGGGGTGTTGCTACAGAATTAATGCTTGATGTTGGCTTCATTGCCCGTGACCGTCAATGCGATGCGCTCACGCTGGAGGTACGCCACACCAACACGCCCGCCCAAGAGCTGTATCGGCGTTTTGGGTTCGTGCCTGCAGGTGTTCGAAAAAAATACTACGAAAATCGTGACGATGCATTAATTATGTGGCGACATGGTGTGCAATCAGAAGAATTTGAGCAACGCCTGCGCTTTATTCAAGCAGGCCGAACATGACCGCAGTTGCTACTTCAAACACAGTGATACTCGGAATCGAAACGAGTTGTGATGAAACTGCCGCGGCTCTCGTTCTGGGGGGCAACGATGTGTTGTCGTCGGTGGTCAGTAGTCAGATTGACATTCACGCTCGTTTTGGTGGTGTTGTCCCAGAAGTGGCAAGCCGTGCCCATCTTGAATCAGTAATCCCCGTGGTGCAAGAAGCGGTGCGTACAGCAGGTATTGATCCTTCAAGAATTGATGGTGTCGCAGCAACTGTGGGACCTGGTCTTATTGGGGCGCTACTCGTGGGAGTGTCTACGGCCAAGGCCCTTGCTTTGGTTTGGGACAAGCCTTTTATCGGCGTCAATCACATGGAAGCACATTTGTACGCTGGGTTACTGGACGATCCCACATTGCAGTTTCCGCTCGTTGTCTTGCTGGTGTCGGGTGGTCACACAATGTTGGTCGAAATGGTTGACCACGGCACATACCGAATGTTGGGCCGAACAATTGATGACGCTGCAGGTGAGGCCTATGACAAGGTGGCGCGATATTTAGATCTTGGATATCCGGGTGGACCAGCAATTGACGCTGCAGCCCAAAAGGGAAACCCCGAGGCAATTAATTTCCCGCGGGCAATGATGCATGACGGCCTGAATTTTTCGTTCAGTGGTCTCAAAACATCTGTCATCAACCATGTTCGCAAGAATCCTGAGGTCTCCAATATTGATGTCGCTGCATCTTTTCAGGCAGCGGTTGTAGACGTCCTCGTTGCCAAGGCGATCATGGCGGCCCAACAAGTAGGTGCGACTGGTGTAGTGCTTGGCGGGGGTGTCGCTGCGAACTCACGCCTTCGGACACAATTGCAAAGCCAAGGAGAAATCAATGGTTTGCGTGTGGCGGTACCAAGTCCAGAAATGTGCACAGATAATGCAGCCATGATTGCGGCAGCGGGGTGGTATCGCTTGGGTTCTGACGGACCAACAGCGATGTCCGCTGGGGCAAATCCCAATCTTGCCTTACCGGTAATCTCGTGACGGTTTCGCTACCCGAACGGCTGCCACTTGTTCTTGGCGATCGCATTGTGGCGCCGCCAATCGTTCTCGCCCCCATGGCTGGTGTAACCAATGCACCCTTCCGTAGTTTGTGTCGCTCATTTGGACCTGATCTCGTCTATGTCAATGAGATGGTGATGGCGGCTGCATTGATTCACGGCAATGCAAAAACAAATCGCATGGTCACATTTTCTGCCGACGAGGATTTCCGCAGTCTGCAGATTTATGGAAGTGACCCGGACTTTGTCGCCAAGGCAGTGCGTCGGTTGTGTGAAAACGATGAAGTAGATCACATTGACATGAATTTTGGTTGTCCAGCCCAGAAAGTCACACGCAAGGGCGGTGGTGCGGCAGTTCCAGTGAAAAAAAACCTATTACGTGCCATCATGGCTGCTGCTGTTTGCGAGGCATCACGTTTTAGCGTTCCAGTGACATGCAAATTTCGCATCGGAATCAATGATGAACTCACGACATACATAGATACGGGTCTGATTGCCCAAGACGAAGGCATCGCTGCTATTGCGTTGCACGCTCGCACCGCTGAACAACACTATGCAGGTGATGCCCGTTGGGGTGCAATCGCCAATCTCAAACGTGAGGTCACTCGGATTCCTGTTCTGGGGAACGGAGATATCTGGGAGGCGAGCGATGCAATAGAAATGATGCGTCAAACGAATTGTGATGGTGTGGTAATCGGGCGTGGTTGCCTAGGCAAACCATGGCTGTTCAGGGATCTCGTTGATATTTTTGCCGGACGAGAAATTCAACCGACTCCAACTTTAGGTTTCGTCACCGATGTGATGCTGAAACACGCAGAAGCATTATGTGTTCATCAGGGTGTTGAGTCTGGCATCCGCAGTTTTCGTAAACACACTGGTTGGTATCTGACTGGCTATCCAGTTGGTTCAGATATACGCCGCCGCATGTCAATGGTGTCGTCGCTCGCTGAACTCGCAACACTGAGCGCCGAACTGGACGCTTCATTGAATATTGTCACAGGCGGCGAACGCATCGCTCGCGGACATACCAACGGTCCAATTCGAGTGGTGTTGCCCGAGGGGTTTCTTGACACTGCAGATGATCTGACCCCACCTGCTGATTCTCATGTGACCACGCTGAGCGGCGGGTGAATTCTTTGCCTCAAAAACTAGTTCTCGCCTCACAGTCGCCACGTCGTCTTGAATTATTGCGTCGTATTGGCATTAATCCCATCGTGTGTGCTGCAGATATAGACGAGACACCGTTTAGAAATGAGGATCCGATTTCGTATGTCAAACGGATCGCCGTCTGCAAAGTGCAAACAGTCGCTCACCGATTTACCAATGAGACCATTTTGGCAGCAGATACGACGGTCGAACTCGACGGCGTGATCTTTGGCCAACCCGTTGACAACAACAATGCCCGCTCCATGCTCGAGGCGCTTAGTGCCCGAACCCACAATGTGCACACTGCGGTCAGCGTGTTGCGACCAGGGGGCGACATGCGTCTAGCGGTGGTGACTTCGAAGGTCACTTTTGTTGCCCTCAATCCACATCTTCTGGAGTGGTACATAGCCACAGGTGAGACCCAAGGCAAGGCTGGGGCCTATGCGGTTCAGGGGGCCGGGGGGGTTCTGGTAAAGCACGTGGAGGGCTCAATGAGCAACGTGGTGGGGTTGCCCCTGAACGAGATTGTGGTGCGAGACCTGCTCCATTAGCGAGATTCAAGATGTGGCAACTGCGGCTCTGGTCGGTATCATTAGCAATCGCACTCGCCGAGTGCTAACCCTTGGGCCGAACCGCGGACAGGGGAAATTTGCTCTTTTGAAGGGAACACCATGAATTGGAAGCCACTTGATGACCGTATTGTCGTAAAGCCAAATGAGGCCGAGCAGACAACTGCCTCAGGTCTTGTTATTCCAGACACTGCTAAGGAAAAGCCACAGCAGGGCACCGTGCTCGCAGTTGGTCCTGGCCGCTGGAGCGATTCAGAGGGCAAGCATTTTCCATTGTCAATCAAGGTTGGCGATGTCGTCTTGTACAGCAAGTACGGCGGCACCGAAGTCACCGATAGTGGTGATGATCTTCTTATTCTCACAAGCCGCGACGTCCTTGCCATTGTTGGCAAGTAGACCTTTTAGTACCAAGAAAGAACCCATATGGCAAAGCAACTGAAATTTGGCGACGAAGCTCGTCGCGCACTTGAAGCAGGCGTCAACAAACTCGCTGACACGGTCAAAGTCACACTCGGACCAAAGGGTCGCAATGTTGTGCTTGATAAAAAGTTTGGTGCACCAACAATTACAAACGATGGCGTTTCAATCGCCAAAGAAGTCGAACTAGATGATCCATTTGAAAACATGGGTGCACAGCTGGTGAAAGAAGTCGCCACCAAGACAAATGATGTCGCAGGTGACGGAACAACTACTGCGACCGTTTTGGCTCAAGCAATCGTTTTGCAAGGCATGCGCAATGTGGCTGCTGGGGCAAACCCAATGGGTCTCAAGCGCGGAATCGAAAAAGCCGTTGCCGCCGCTGTTGAGTCAATCAAGGGACAAGCCAAAGAAGTGGACGACAAGAGCGATATCGCCAACGTTGCAACTATTTCTGCTGCAGACGCTTCAATCGGTGGAGTAATTGCCGACTCCATTGACAAAGTCGGTAAAGACGGCGTTGTTACTGTCGAAGAGAGCAACACCTTTGGTATCGAACTCGAGTTCACCGAAGGAATGCAATTCGATAAGGGCTATTCGTCTCCATATTTCGTCACAGATCCAGAGCGTCAAGAAGCAGTTCTTGAAGAGCCGTACATTTTATACAACGCCGGGAAAATCTCCTCCGTTCAACAGATGTTGCCAGTGCTCGAGGCGGTAATGAAGACCGGTCGTTCGCTGTTGATTATCGCCGAAGATGTCGAAGGAGAAGCACTTGCAACGCTCGTCGTGAACAAAATTCGTGGAACCTTCAATGCAGCAGCAGTGAAGGCACCAGGGTTTGGTGATCGTCGCAAGGCAATGATGCAAGACATGGCAGTTCTCACTGGCGGTCAAGTCATCAGCGAAGAAGTTGGTCTGAAACTCGAAAACGCAACGCTTGATCTTTTGGGTCGCGCCAAGCGCATCATCATCACTAAGGACAACACCACCATCGTTGATGGGGCTGGTGACAAGTCCGAAGTTGAGGGTCGTATCAATCAGATCAAGACCGAAATAGACAACACTGACAGCGATTGGGATCGGGAAAAACTTCAGGAGCGTCTGGCCAAGTTGGCTGGCGGCGTTGCCGTTATCAAGGTCGGAGCAGCAACCGAGGTAGAACTCAAGGAAAAGAAGCACAGGATTGAAGATGCCGTTTCGGCAACTCGTGCAGCCATTGAAGAAGGTGTTGTTGCTGGTGGAGGTACCGCTTTGTTGCGTGCTCGTCCAGCCGTAGCAAAAGTTGTTGAAAGCCTTGTTGGTGATGAGGCAACTGGTGCTCGCACTGTGTATGAAGCACTTACTGCGCCCGCAAAGGCGATTGCTGATAACGCTGGTCTTGAAGGCGCAGTCGTTGTACAGCACGTTGAAAATGAAAAGGGTTCGGTCGGACTCAACGCAGCAACTGGTGAATATGTTGATTTGGTCAAGGCCGGAATTATCGACCCAGCCAAAGTAACTCGTGCAGCACTGCAAAATGCAGCATCAATTGCTGCTTTGGTTCTCACCACTGAATGCCTTGTGGCTGACAAGCCAGAAAAGAATCCAGCACCAATGGGTGGTGGCGGCGGCGGCGGCGGAATGCCCGGCATGGGGATGATGTAATTCATCATCACCTGCTCATATTTACCCCTCGACGATGGCTCGGACCGAACGGTTCGGGCCATCGGTTTATCTGGGCTCAGTTGTTGACAAACTCAGCAGGTATCGGTCGCTATTGGTCGGTACGCTTTGATTATGCCTTTTGATCGACCTGCTCCTGATCTTGCCAAAGTAATTGCCGCCTGGGAAGCATGGGAAAAAGGTGAAGAAACTCCCGGTCGCGTGCTCACCAACATGAAAACTGCTGGTTTGGCAGAAGTCTTCAAAGAACTCAGCGCCACTGGTTGGGTCCCAACAGTCCCCACTGCATGAATCGTCGCGCCGGCGGCGATCAGATTATTCCGCGTCCAGAAACATGGCGTCATGGTGAGCCACCATTGTGGGCCAACCGGGATCTCAGTGTGCTTTCAGATTTTGCAAAAGTAAAGGCGCGACTCACTCTCGTACTTGATAGCTATCAACCGACAATCTACGACGAGTTTGTTGCTGCCACTGATGCCAAACAGTCGGCGGTCTTAGTGGCATTGATGCCCCAAGATGAAGAGGTTCACGTGTTGCTTACGCGTCGGGCACAACATTTAAACAATCACAAAGGTGAAGTGTCCTTTCCGGGTGGACGTTTAGAGAGTGGCGAAACACCTCTGCAGGGTGCCTTGCGCGAAGCCCTTGAAGAAGTTGCGCTTGATCCAGACACGGTAAATGTCGTCGGTTGTATTGACAGTATCTCGACATTTGCAAGCAAAAGTATTATTTCACCCGTTATCGGCTTTATTCCACCTTCACTCCCGCTCGTACCTGACCCGGGAGAAGTTGCACGTGTTTTTACAGTCTCACTGCGGGATCTCGCGCGTTCCGATACGTACAGAAATGAGTGGTGGATGACATCTCGGGGGGACATAAATATTCATTTTTTTGAGCTTGATGACGAAACAGTGTGGGGTGCCACTAGTCGAATGCTGGTACAGCTGTTGGACATTATTACGCGTGAGTAGTCGTCATGCTCCTGCGTATGTGCGGACCGTCCTGTAGAAAATATGAGCCCATGCCGTGCATGTCAGTTTCTCTAGTCGGGCACGAATTTTGCATGTATCGCGCATATCAATGCTGAACCTGCTGTCTATTCGTTGTCGAAGTGCTTCACTCCAGTAGATGCCACTATCAATGCGCTTGTAATTGCGGTAGGCAAAATCGTGTCTCTGACATGAAGATGTAAAATCAAATGTCCGACCAGTTGATCGGATGATCGGCACAGAGCAGCCATCTGATTCCCAGTCAAGGGATTTATTGCGGGTTGGTGATGCAACCATCGCCATGAATTTTGGCAATGGTGTCGCAAAAACAATGGAGTCAACAAGGCCTTTTTGAAATCTTGATTGCGGAGTTGAATCATGAGCAGTTATAGGAGAGACCAGCATGCCCGTGGTCACGACGAGTGCACGCAACACGACAGCCATGCGAACCCCCTTTTGTTGGGGGAATGTGTGCCAGAAATCAGTCCAATGGACTTGACTGCTAGCGATTTAACTGGCGCAAGATGAGAACCATTTCTATTGCTCCGACTGCGGCTTCATCACCTTTGTTATCAAAACCTGGTCCGCTGCGGTCAATCGCTTGTTGTTCGTTTTCTACGGTCAGCACGCCAAACATGATTGGAACACCCGTTGACAACTGGGCGTCTTGGATTCCACGAGCCGCTTGGCCAGCCACAAAATCAAAGTGAGCCGTGTCTCCACGAATGACCGCTCCCAAACAAATAATCGCATCAACTTTTGCGCTCTTGGCCAAAGTCTGTGCAGCGAGTGGTACTTCAAATGCTCCGGGCACCCATATCTCGGAAATGTCAGAGTCACGAACACTCAAGCGCGCCAAGGCTCGCAATGCTCCATCTCTTAGAGCACACACAATGTGATCATTGAAGCGTGCAGCAATAATGCCGATACGTATGCCCTTCCCGTCGATGTCTGGCAGAGAAGAACTTGCCCCTATGCGTGTCATTTTTCTCCTTCTCCGTCTTTGAGATCAATGGCATGACCCATGCGCTCACGCTTTGTGCGCAGGTATGCCTCGTTCTCAGGAGTTGGTTCCGTGTGAAGCGATACGCGTTCAACCACGGATAATCCGTAGCCACCAAGACCACCATACTTGGCAGGGTTATTAGTCATTAAACGAATATTACGCACCCCAAGGTCAGCCAAAATCTGGGCACCAATACCGTATTCACGACTATCAACGGGTAACCCTAATTCTACATTGGCATCAACCGTGTCAAATCCTTGATCTTGAAGTGAATACGCTCGAATCTTGTGACCAATTCCGATGCCGCGACCTTCATGTCCGCGCAAGTACACCACAACTCCATGTCCAGCTTCTCCGACAAGTTGCATCGCCATTGCAAGTTGTGGGCCACAATCGCAACGTCTAGAAGCGAAAACATCCCCAGTTAAACACTCACTGTGCACCCGCACCAGCACGGGGGTGTCGCTTGAGACAGTGCCTTTTACGAATGCCAAATGTTCAACTTGATCAATAGCGCTTCGGTATGCCACGCAATTAAATGTTCCAAAGACCGTCGGAACAGTAGCCTCGCCCATGCGCTCAACGAGGCGCTCGTGATGACGGCGGTATTCTATTAATTGAGCAATTGAAGACAACAGCAAACCGTGTTGCGCACAAAACTTTCGCAAGTCAGGCAAACGCATCATGGTTCCGTCATCATTTTGAATTTCGCATATAACGCCAGCTGGCTCGCAACCTGCCAAGCGGGCAAGATCGACTGCTGCTTCCGTGTGGCCAGCACGCTTCAGAACACCGCCTTGGCGCGCACGCAGTGGGAAAATGTGCCCTGGTCGGGCAAATTCGGCGAACCCCACGAGTTGATTTGCCAAACTACGAGCCGTTGCGGCGCGATCGGCAGCGCTGATACCGGTTGTTGTGCCATCAATGACGTCCACAGTGTCGGTAAATGCAGTGCGCTGGCTTTCGGTATTTTGATCAACCATCAGTGGCAGGCGCAAGTCATTACATCGCTCTTCAGTAAGCGGAACACAGACCACTCCAGTGGAGTAGCGAACAATAAAAGCCAGTTTTTCGGCACTAGCAAATTCTGCAGCCATGATGAAGTCACCTTCGTTCTCACGGTCTTCGTCGTCAACTATGACAACAATTTCACCACGTGCAATGGCGGCGATCACATCTTGGATGGGGGATAATGGGGTGTCAGTCATGACGCTGGGACTTTCTGTCGTTGAGGGGAGAAAATAATTTCAATGTCGCTTCCAAAGACCTCGACCATAGACAATGTGCCGCGCCACATTTGAGCCGCAGTAGTTTCCGGCAGACCATCAAACACGGGCAGAGTGTCTTCGTCGCCGCACACGATAGGAGCGATGTGAAAAATATATTCATCCACAAGGTTCTGCTCAAAAAAAGAACGAGCCACGCGCGACCCTGCTTCAACCATCGCCACAATCACGCCTTGTCGACCTAAGTCCTCTAATAAATCTGTCAAGGAGCCAGACCATTCTTCGCATGGTTGCACTTTTGCGTCCGCAGGCACGGAGCCGAGTACAGATACCAACACAATGCGCCTTGGTGATTTGCCATCACAGTCGCGAACAGTCAGTAGCGGATCATCGGCACGCACCGTGGCGTTGCCAGTGATAATGACATCGCTGTCGGCGCGTAGTTCGTGTACACGTCTCTGCGCTTCGGGGCCAGTAATTCGCTTTCGCCCACCTGGAAGCGTGATGCGGGCATCCATTGTGCACGCCATTTTCAAGCGCACAAATGGTCGACCAGTAATGCGGTGATGAATGTAAGGATGTAGTTGCTTCTTGACTTCATCGGCACAAACATCACTGATGACTTCAATTCCAGCGGCTTTTAATTGGTCAAGCCCACGACCAGCAACTAAAGAATCAGGATCTTTGATTCCGACTACAACTGTGCTGACTCCTGCATTGATGATTGCCGTTGTGCACGCCCCAGTGCGGCCGATGTGAGCGCACGGCTCAAGGGTTGAATACAGGGTTGCCCCTTTAGTTGAAGCGTGCGCTGCGTGCGCTGCATTAAGTGCAACTATTTCTGCATGGGCACCACCCGGCGCAGATGTTGCTCCAGAAAAGACAGTTCCATCAGTACACACGACGACAGCACCTACCCACGGGTTGGGTCGGGCACGATGGCGTGCCGACTCGGCCACGCCCACGGCATGGCGCATCTGCGTCTGATGGTTATTCATATGGCTCCTTGCTCCCATCCGGACTCTCACCGTCGGCCTCAGAATTTCACTGAGTCGGCCCCAGCACCGAGGCACTGGGGTTCGCGGGCTTTACCGCCGGTCGGGACTTGCACCCAAACCCTGCAAGGGGTGTATTTATGTCCCTTCAGGCTATGGCGCAATGTTCTCTGAAGCCAACTCGGAGACCTAGTTTTGGGTCGATCGTGATAACTGCGCAAGCGTTGTCACCCCCACCAGAACAAGCGTGGCGCCCAAGACACGTGCAGGTGTGAGTACCTCGTTGAGAGCAACAACTCCCACGAGAATTGATACCACAGGCTCAATCGTGCTCAGCACGGCTGCTTCACCCGGTCCAACGCGAGAGACGCCCGCAAAAAATAATCCCATCGCCAAAATTGTCGACACCAGCGCCGCTCCCGTGATTGCTGCCCAGCCAGTGAAGTCGTCAGGCAGATCAAAGCGTTGAATACTCCAGAGTGCAAGATTTGCAGCCGCCGCACCAATCATCACGATCATTAGTGAGATGGGTGCTCCTGCAATATGCACCAAACGACTTGAGACCAAGATATATCCCGTGTACCACAGAGCCGCACTCAGCATTAACAAGATTCCAACCCACGAACCAGACTGCACTTGTCCGCCTGTTAGGACCGCACCAATCACTGTCACAGGGAGACAGAGCAGCATCGCCCGCGTTGGTGAATGTCGAAATAGTAGCCAACTGGCCAATACGACAAATACTGGAAACATATAAAAAATTACTGTCGCCAGCGAGATGTCAATACGTTTCATTCCATAGAGGTAAAACGCAGACTGGACTGAGTACCCAAGTGCTCCAAGCAAAAATAGTCGCAGAAACAAGTTGCGCTCGGGCCATGCCCGTGACTGTTGGCGCCTGCGCAACAGATGATGACCAGTCATAATGATGGCAGCAATGCTAAAACGGGCCGTGAGCATGCCAAGGGGTTCGGCCCCGTGGTCATATGAGACATGGGCAAACCATGGGAGCAGTCCAAAGGCGGCACCGCTGATCAAAATATAGATAATGCCCATCAGCCTTGAACGGTAGTTGGCGTAGCGTAAAGGGATGGGTTTTGAAATTCACACCGCATCTCCACGAGGGTTCACGCAAGCATTTGTTCATCAAAAACCTCGCCCTCAAAATGACATCACACTCGTCTGCATACACGGGTGGCCAGAAACAAAGCGCATTTTCTGGAAAGTAATAGAGCCCTTTGTTGCTGCTGGCTGCAATGTTGTGGTGCCAGATCTTCGTGGATTCGGTGATTCTGGACTGGCTCCAGACGGGTTTTATGACGTTGTGTCTCACGCCAAAGATGTTTATGCCTTAGTGCATGATCATCTTGGGTATTCCCGTGCAGTGCTGGTGGGTGGAGATCTAGGTGGACCAGTCATCCAAGAACTTGCACTGCGCTATCCGTCATGGGTTGATCGTATGGTTTTGTTCAATTCACCATTGCCGTTTGACAAAGAACGAATGGCAGACATGAATACCCGACCTCCACGCGAATCTGCAGATTATTTTATTCGCCAAGGAACAGATGCAGATGCATTGGCTGCAGAGTTCACCACAGATGAACAACGCCGTCGGTATATCGCTACTTTTTATACGTCACGACATTGGGGTCATCCAGGTGGATTTACTCAAACAGAGGTGGACTTTCACACGGAGCCATTTGGCGATGCGGCAAAACTGCGGGCAAGTTTTGGCAACTATGAGACAGCATTTTTTGCCGATAAGCGCACTGAGCCATCATTGATGGGACCCAATACTCAGACTAAAACGCTTATTTTATTTGGGCCCAGTGATCATGTGATCTATCCAGATTTTGACAAGATGGCTGCTGTCGTATTTGACGACCATGTCGGACCTTTTCTGTTGCGTGACTGCGGTCATTTTGTCCCATGGGAAGCACCCCACGCTCTGGTGAGTGCGACTGTGGCATTTTGCGCAGATTTGCTCGTCTCCTGACCACCTGCTGAAACCACACGGTATAAGCGTTGCCTGGAACGAGAGTCTGACGAAACAGCGCAGAAAAATTTACTGTTTGCTGTCTTTGAGTGATTTAGCGATGGCACGATCTCGACGGGCGACACCGCGAAACATCACAAAGCCGATGAAAGACAAACCCATGATCATGAGTCCAAAGACCGAATATTGCAACCAACCTCCACGATCTCCAGGTTGCTCAGGGGCTTTTCCGCAGTTCGGACGCGGATTGGAGTTGATGCACTGCGAGGGGTCTTCCTGTAAGTCGTAAACATAAGTCGTTGAGTCAGTGGTGTCAATAGAGTTGCCACCTGACGAAGCATTAGCGACGATCGCACTAGGCGGTGCAATAAAGAGCATCATTGCGCCAAAAGTGATAGCGATAAAACGGCGCGACATCTCTCTATCGTCACACCTCAAGTAAGGTTCTACAAGTTATGGCTCGTGAAACTTCACACACTGCCTGGCAGACCGATCAAAAGGCGAGCCAACCGCATGATGTCGTACTAGTGGTTGACTTCGGAGCGCAGTATGCCCAACTCATTGCCCGTCGCGTGCGCGAGGCTCAGGTTTACAGCGAGATTGTCCCCCATCAGGTAACCGCTGCCGAGGTGGTGGCCAAAGGAGCTCGTGCCATCATTTTGTCTGGTGGTCCAAAGAGTGTGCACATTGAGGGTTCCCCGGAACTTGACCCTTCAATTTATGACCTCGGAATTCCGATTTTAGGAATCTGTTATGGGTGCCAACTCGTGGCACAACAACTTGGTGGCACGGTCTCTGGCGGTGGACGCGGTGAATACGGTCGTGCCACGGCGGTGCGCTCTGATACGGCGAGTTATTTGCTGGGTAAACAAACTCCCGCGCAATTCAACGTCTGGATGAGTCATTTTGATGCAGTCACAAGATTGCCTGTCGGATTCGTATCAACAGTAAGTACCGCAGATGCGCCGATGGCTGTGATTGAAAATAATTCTCGGCAGATATTTGGGGTGCAGTATCACCCTGAGGTCATTCACACGGAGTTTGGACAAGATCTACTTCATCGTTTTTTAATCAATATTGCTGGTTGTCGTCCTGATTGGACAATGTCATCGATAGTCGAAGAACAAATTTCGGCGATTCGTTCCCAAGTCGGAACCGAGCGTGCGATTTGTGGACTGAGTGGGGGAGTTGATTCAAGTGTTGCTGCCGCACTTGTGCACCGAGCAATCGGCAAACAACTCACTTGTGTGTACGTTGACACCGGTTTGATGCGCCGCGGAGAAAGTGAACAAGTTGTGGAGACATTTCGTCGCAGTATGGGCATCGAACTCATTCATATTGATGCAGGCCCACGATTTTTCGAGCGCTTGAAAGGCGTGACAGAACCGGAAGCAAAGCGCAAAGTGATTGGTGAACTATTTGTGCGAATTTTTGAGGAAAATACTGGCGGATTGACTGATGCAAAGTTTCTCGTGCAAGGGACTTTGTATCCAGATGTAATTGAAAGCGGTGGAAGTGATGGAACAGCAGCCGTAATCAAGAGTCATCACAATGTGGGTGGATTACCCGACGACATGACACTTGCGTTAGTAGAACCATTGCGCACATTATTCAAAGACGAGGTTCGCAAAGTCGGAACCCAACTTGGGCTTGCTGACGACATTGTTTGGAGGCAACCGTTTCCAGGTCCTGGTCTAGGAGTTCGCATCATCGGAGAAGTGACTCCCGATAAAGTGACCACCTTGCAACATGCCGATGAGATCGTGCGCCAAGAGATAACAGCGGCAGGTTTAGATCGCGAGATATGGCAAGCCTTCGCCGTGTTGGCAGATATCCGTAGCGTGGGGGTCATGGGTGATGAACGCACTTATGGCTGGCCAATCATTATTCGGGCTGTCACAAGCGAGGACGCAATGACAGCAGATTGGGCCCGTTTGCCCTATGAAGTGCTTGAACGCATGTCCCAGCGCATCATTAATGAGGTAAATGGCATTAATCGGGTGGTTTATGACATAACTTCCAAGCCCCCTGGCACTATTGAGTGGGAATAGGCCTTGGTAGAGTGAGGGGGCATGGTTCACCCTCTCCCTCGTCGGGGGCTTCGAGCCCTCCTTTGTGTTCTAGCCCTCCTCGGGGCGAACTCCTTTTTGGTTCTTGGTCCCGTTGGGGCGGGGCAGCTAAGGGCTGCCGGGGTAGACGACAAATCCCGTGAGGTCGCCGCTTTGGCCGACGAACTAGAGCGGCTGATAGATCGGATGAACTCCCTGGGTGAGGATTACGCCGAGGCCTTGACCTTGCAAGATGATCTTGCCATCGAACTAAAAGCGGCCACCGAGGAGGTCGCTCGGACTGAGCAAGAGTTGGCCCAGATGCGTGGCACTTTGTACGTAGCAGCGGTGTCACAGTTTATGCAGGGTGGACGAAAAAGCACTCTTACTAATTTGCTGGCTAGCACCGATCGGGTGCAGGACTCGTTGCAGCGCAAGCAATTTACATCCATTGCATTAAACGCCGGCTCAATGTCGAGCGACAGACTAGACACATTGGCAACTGATCTGAAGAAACAACGAAAGAAACTTGAGAAAAAACAAGAGCAGGCAGAAAAACTTGCCATGACCGTCCTCAGTCGTCAATCTGCAGCCGAAGAGTTAGCTGTTGTCTACGAACAACGCCAGGCTAGTGCAACTGGTGAACTTGCAGTTCTGCTGCGCCTCGAGCGTGATCGCAGAAGTCAATTGGCATTTGAAGAAGCCAAGAGAATCGCTGACGGCTTCAGCAAAAATTACGCCTCTTCGCGAAATCAATACAAAAACTTGCCCAAAGTTTCCGCCCAAAACCAGACTGTCGTCAACGCAGCCCTCTCTCAATTAGGTGTCCCGTATCGATACGCCCGCAGTAGTCCGGGCGTGGCCTTTGATTGTTCGGGCCTCACAAGTTATGCGTGGGCAAAAGCAGGTGTCGGAATGCCGCGCAACTCAAGGGCACAATTCAATTCGTTACCTCATGTTCCAAAGTCAATGGCGATGCCTGGTGACTTAGTTTTCTCTGGAAGCCCCATTCATCATGTGGGAATCTATTTAGGTGGTGGTCGAATGGTGCATGCTCCGCGTTCTGGTGATGTGGTCAAAATTGGTGCCATCAACTGGGGTCGCGTCGTTGGTGTTGCTCGTCCCGGCTAATGAGCCCTCAATCTTGACGAAGTACCGTAGAAGTCGTGCAGGGGATCGATGAAGTACGCGTGGAGCAGTGGCTCGATAAAAATGTCGAGGGAGTCGAGGGTCCCTATCAGTTCACATTAATTGCGGGTGGTCGTAGTAATCTCACGTTCCTTGTTGCAGATGCACACGCGACGCAATTTGTCCTGCGGCGTCCGCCACTTGGTCATGTTCTCGCCACTGCTCACGACATGGCGCGTGAACACAAGATAATAAGTGCTGTCGGAAAATCGTCTGTTCCGGTGCCACGCACGCTTGGATTATGTATGGATGAAACAGTCAATGGCGCACCTTTTTATGTGATGTCTTTCGTGGAAGGCAAAGTACTTTCGTCGGCCGAGGACGGGGAACTCCTGTCCCCAACCCTTCGGAAGCGCGCCAGTGAGCATCTTGTCGATGTGTTGGCAGACCTACACGCCGTTGACATTGATGCTGTGGGTCTGGGCGATCTGGCAAAACGCCAAGGTTATGTTGAGCGCCAAGTCAAGCGCTGGAGCACGCAGTGGGACAACTCTAAAACTCGGGAGTTACCTGCGATTGAGGAAGTCAGCCGGCTGTTGGCAGAAAATATTCCAGAGCAACAAAGTGTTGCTATCGCCCACGGTGACTATCGCTTTGGGAACTGCCTGACAAGTCTTGCCACCGGAAGTATTACGGCTGTTTTGGATTGGGAATTATGCACGCTTGGAGACCCACTCGCTGATCTGGGATATATCGGCGTGTACTGGAACGACTACGGACATCCCATCATGCGCGCCAATGATCCATCTGGCATCGAAGGGTTCTTGAACTACGACGACTTGGTGCAACGCTATGCCACGAGGACAGGTCGTGACGTCAGCAAAATTGGCTATTACAAGGCTTTTTCAAGTTGGCGTTTGGCTGTTATAAGTGAGGGCGTATATGCGCGCTATTTGCACGGTGCAATGGGAGACGACGGATTTGATCCAGAACCAATGAAAGACAGTACAACCCAATTAGCCGAGTCGGCACTTGAATCTTTGAAAGGTGCATTGAAATGAAACAACCCGGCAGTGATGCGTGGCAGAAGAGTTTGTTCACGGCCGCGAGTTTGACTCGCGACGTGTATCGTCGCGGCTCGGGTCCAGTTGTAGTCATCGTGCATGAGATTCCTGGAATCACACCAGCCGTCGAAAAATTTGCCAATGATGTCGTCGCTGCTGGTTTCACTGTGGTGATGCCAAACCTGGTGGGTACACGCGGCAAGGTTGCAAATAGGTCCTACATGGCTTCGTCAATGCTGAAAGTCTGCGTCTCACGCGAATTCAGCAATATGGCACTCAACAAAACCTCCCCAATTATTGCCTGGCTGCGGGCACTCGCGCGGTCGTTGCACATGGAGGTTGGTGGCAAAGGTGTGGGTGCAGTCGGAATGTGCTTCAGCGGTGGCTTTGCACTCGCCATGATGGTGGACGACATCATGGTTGCGCCCGTTCTTTCACAACCATCAATGCCATTTTCTATTGGCAAGGATCGCAGCAGGGATCTCAACTTGAGTCCAGAAGATGCCATTGTGGTTCGCCAACGAGCAGAAGCTGGCTGTCAGGTTCTGGGGCTTCGGTTTGACAAGGACAAACTCGTAGGTGACAGATTTGCTGCGTTGCAGGACCTACTTGGTGACGGCTTTATTGCCGTTGAACTGCCATCCAAGAACCCCAGAGATCACAGCGTCCTCACTGAGCAACGCGACGAACCAAGCGTGGCACGGGTGATTGACTTCCTGCGCTCCAAGCTTTTGTAGTTTGCCTTGCCCTGATACACCCTTTCAATATGGTGTAGTTGTAACACCAAATTAGTGTTATAGTGTAGTTTCTACACTTTATTGCTCATGAAAGGAGCCCCCCATATGACTATCAACCCAATAGCCCCCGTTTCTCACCTATACATCCTGATTGACCGTTCTGGCTCAATGTCGTCAATTGTTAATGATGTAATCGGCGGATTCAACGAACTGATTGCCAACCAGGGTCGTGACGGCAGCGATGCCCGAGTAACACTCGTTCAGTTTGACTCCCAAGACCCACAAGATGTGATCGTCGCTGGTGCCAATATCAGCGAAATCTGCAACCTTGATGGCCACTCATACATCCCCCGCGGTGGAACACCTCTACTCGACGCAACTGGACTTCTGATCGGTCGTGGTCGGGTTGAGCAAGCATCTCGTGCAGCCACTGGTTTGCCCAAGGAAAACATCGTGTTTGTCACCATCACGGACGGCGAAGAAAACCAAAGTCACGAGTACGACCTGGATCGCATTCGCACATTGGTCAAAGAATGCGAAGACGATCATGACTGGACATTTGTGTTCTTGTCGGCAGGACTTGATGCTTATGCAGAAGCAGGTCGAGTCGGAGTCTCGGTCGGTTCAAGTCAGTCCTTTAGTCCCTCAAGCGTTGGCACAGTTCTTGCGTTTAGGAGCCTCGATACGAACCTCAAAAATTTCCGTGACAAGAAACGGCGTCATGAGACCACCGACAAGCACAAATTTTTTGAGTCCAAAGAAGCAGAAGACCAGCGCAATGAAGACGAGAACTAATCTCGTTTAGCGCGGCCCACCATCAACATTCAGCAAAGATCCGGTGGTGTAACTGCTCGCATCGCTTGCCAGATACAGCGCGGCACCAACTATTTCGTTGGGTTCACCGCCGCGCTGTAGGGCATAGTTCGTGCGGGCGGCTTTGCTGAATTGCTCAAGATCCCAAGCTTTGGAAATGTCGGTTAAAAATGGTCCCGGCACGATGCAATTCACCCGCACTTTGGGCGCAAATGCTCGCGACAAGCTCATCGTCAAATTATTTACTGCTGCTTTGGCTGCCCCATAAATGACTTCATTGGCACCGGGTCGCTGGCTTGAGATTGACGAGACATTAATTATTACGCCCCCATTATGTTTAGTCATATGCGTGCCAAGTATCGCTGACAACCGAAATGGACCTTTGAGATTTACTCCGAGTACTTTGTCAAAAAGATCCTCTGAAATCTGGTCAACTGACGGATACAGGGGCGACATCCCTGCGTTGTTGACCAATATATCGACAGATCCAAATTCAGCAAGTGAGACGCGAGCAAGCTTGTCGGCGTCAGCCCATGAGGCAGCGTGGTACGCCACGGCGAGTGAGCGTTGACCAATTGAGCGAATTTCATCAGCGACGACTTCACAGTTCTCTAACTTGCGACTGGCCACGATGACATGCGCTCCATGTTGGGCAAATGTCAGCGCCATTTCTCGTCCCAGCCCCCGACTACCACCTGTAATAAGTGCCACTCGTCCAGTAAGGTCAAATAAGTTTCTTGATGTCTGTGGATTTGTCATAGTTGTGTCACTTTCACCTTAAGCGTGGAACTGCGAAAAGATTGCATGGCTTCTTCAATGTTGGCACCATCGGCAAAGGTCTCCAGAACGTGACGAACAAAGAGACCCTTTGTGGCTTTTGCCTCGTGTCCAACAGCCTTACCAGTTTTTGCCAAAAAAGATACCTCAATAAAATTCACACGGTCGCTGAAAACAGCGCGATGTTCAATCGTCAGTAAATCCAATACGGGACGTTTTTTTGCAAAGGCGCGAACTGCTGATGAAACAGATTCACGCCAAAAGTTCGACATCACGCCAAGTTCGCCGAGCCGCGCACCCATCTTGAGGCGATAGTCGGGGAGTGCATCGCCAGCAGTGATGATTCCGGCCAGACCAGAGGGCACGAGCAGTGACCGGAGCGCAGACTTTCTAATTGCCAATGGCAAAGAGGCGAGGTCAAGGTGATCCCACACAACGCCGGTATATCGCTGCCATGCAGGCAATGTCGGCGATGTAAGAAGTGTCAAGTTGGCATGTTGAGCGCGTTCAAGATGTGCGCCACTGACACCAAGAAGTTTTTGAGAGCCACCGTCTTGAGTGCTTAAAGCTGTAATCACACGTTTGCGTTGTGCTGCAAGTTCAGTAAATGTCCCCGCTAAAAGTGACCAACGCGATCCAGGTATCCCGCCAGTTGCTTTGCCTTCTGAAGGGGGTAGCAAGATTATTGGTAAAATGCGTTGAGACGATGTCAAAGATCTAGTTCCCACTTGCTGATTCTGCCCGATTAGTTCTACGCTGGCACTATGCAAATACGGGTGGATGCCGAAAAATGCCAAGGTCATAGCCGTTGTTATGCCCTAGCACCCGAACTGTTTGACATTGATGATTATGGCAATGCTCACGAACTAAACGACGGGGTTGTGCCGCCCGAACTAGAAGTGCGAGCCCGACTAGCACAGGCAAATTGTCCAGAGTTCGCCATCATCATCGGTGATTGACTAAAGATCTACGTAACTACATATTCAATTAATTTAAGGAATCCCCCGATGCCATCCATTTACGGACCAGTCACTGACTGGGCAAGCGACTTTGATCATGCCGAGCCGGCTTATAACGCCAATGTTCATCAGATTTGGGATGACTTGCTGAACAAGCAGCAGTGCCCCGTGGCCCACACGGAGCGTTATGGGGGTGCATGGTTGCCGATCACGCATGAACATGTGCGTGAGATTGCCTATGACACAGAGCATTTCACGAGTCGTTCCGTTGTTGTGGGTGTCACAAAGCCGAGTCAATTTGACCCTCAACCACCACCATCGCCGATTGGCAACGCGCCGCCAATCAGTAGTGACCCACCATTTCATGCAGAAGCAAGACGCTTGCTTCTGCCAGCGTTCTCCCCAAAAAAAATTGATCCGTGGGCCCCAGAAATTCGTCGGATATGTCATCAACTGATTGACGAGATGGGTGATGTGCAATTTATTGATGCCGCCCAGCAATACAGTCAAGATATTCCGGTTCAAGTCATCGCCCGCATGCTTGGTTTCCCCGTCGAAGACGCAGATAAATTTCGGAACTTCGTGCACCTCGTACTTGAAAGTGTCAACGAAGATCGTGAAACCCGTCTCGCTAAGTTCATGATCTTTGACGAGTATCTAACCGTTCAGGTCAATGACCACATCTTGAATCCACGTGACGACCTGACGACCTACCTGCTCAATGCCGAAATAATGGGCAACAAGTTGTCACCAGAACATGTAGGCGGAACAATCATTTTGCTGCTTGTGGCAGGAATTGACACAACTTGGAGTGGAATCGGTTCGTCTCTGTGGCATTTGGCTTCCAATGCCGTTGATCGTCGTCGTTTGGTGGACAATCCTGCCATGATTCCCGTAGCCGTTGAAGAGTTCTTGCGGGCTTACGCTCCTGTCACAATGGCGCGACTCGTGCGTGAAGATTTTGATTTTCATGGGCATGCGATGAAAGAGGAAGACTGGGTCTTGCTTCCGTTCCCTGCGGCCAATCGGGATCCAAAGGTGTTCGATAACGCTGATGCCGTGATTATTGACCGCCAAGAGAACCGTCACGCCGCCTTTGGACTCGGGATTCATCGTTGTCTGGGCTCAAACTTGGCGCGACTTGAGATGAACATCGCAGTTGAGGTTTTCTTGGAGCGATTCCCTGATTTTGAGTTGAACGAGTCCGAAGAAGTGACATGGAGCGTAGGCCAGGTGCGCGGACCTCGCAAACTTCCTGTGCGTGTCACAGCCCGCTCGTAGACTGACCGAGTGTCCGTCGCAAATCCTGACCAACTCAACCCCAATCAACACGAGGCGGTCTTTCATGTTGGTGGTCCGCTTTTAGTTATTGCAGGTGCTGGCAGCGGCAAGACCCGCGTTCTCACTCAACGCATCGCTCATCTAGTGCGAACAGGGGTACACCCCATGCATATTTTGGCCATCACCTTTACCAACAAGGCTGCCGACGAAATGCGGCATCGGGTGGCAGACCTTGTTGGAGAAGTTGCAAGCAAAATGTGGGTCAGCACTTTTCATAAGGCCTGTGTTCGCATGTTGCGCATGAACGCCGACCTCATCGGCTATAACAAAGCCTTCACGATTTATGATTCACAAGACAGCAAGCGTCTCGTTGGCTATGTCATTCGAGACATGGGTCTTGACCCACGCAAGTTTTCAGCGGGCGCATCACAAGCACGAATCAGTCTCTGGAAAAACGAACTCATTGATGTTGGCAAGGCCCATGACATCGCCAGCAATGTCGTCGATAAAAAGCACGCCGAAATTTTTGCCGAATACCAGAACCGTCTTTTTCGGGCCGGTGCGATGGACTTTGATGATCTCTTGCTCAATACGGTCAGACTTTTGCGCGAATGCCCGGATGTGTTGGCCATGTATCAGACCCGCTTCAAACACATTCTGATTGACGAATACCAGGACACTAACCAGGCCCAAAACCAAATCGTACTGATGCTGGGCGCGATACATCACAATGTTTGTGTTGTCGGCGATACGGACCAAAGTATTTACAAGTTTCGTGGTGCAGATTTTCGCAATCTGACAGAATTTGAAACTGCATTCCCTGATGCAACAGTGGTAGTGCTGGCGCAAAATTATCGCAGCACGCAGACTATTCTTACGGCTGCAAACGCAGTCATCACGCACAACACTGGTCGCCATCCAAAAGACCTATGGACGGCTCACGGAAGCGGTGACAAAATCGTTCGGTATTTCGCCCAAGATGAACACGACGAAAGCGGTTGGGTGGCGAGCACCGCGGAACATTTGCACGAAGCAGATGCTCGTCCATGGCGTGAAATGGCGGTGTTTTATCGCGCCAACTCGCAAAGCCGCGTCATGGAAGAAGCGCTTATGCGTCGCGGAATTCCGTACAAGGTTGTAGGCGGAACCAAGTTCTACGAACGCCGAGAAGTTCGCGATGCGTTGGCATATTTGCGAGCAGCAGCCAATCCAGACGATGAAATAAGTCTGAAGCGCATCATCAATGTCCCAAAGCGTGGCATTGGCGATACCAGCCTTGCCAAAGTTGATGCCTGGGCTCATCAACACGGCATCAGTTTTCGTCAAGCACTTAGCGATTGCGCCAACACGGGTGTTGGCGCAGCAGGAGTCCGTGGTATCAAAGTTTTTCTTGAACTGATGGATGCACTTCATCATGCTATTTCAGACGGGCCGTCTGAAGTTCTAAAGATGGCAATGGACCAGAGTGGTTACATCCGCGAACTCGAAGAACAAGACACCGTTGAATCAGCGGGCCGACTCGAAAATGTGGCGGAGTTCATCGGGTCCGCAGCTGAATACACAGTTGTTGATGAGTTTCTTGAGCAGGTGTCACTCGTTGCTGACACCGATGAGCTTGACGATGAAAATCATATTGTCCTAATGACAATGCACGCGGCAAAAGGTTTAGAGTTCCCGATTGTGTTCATAATCGGATGCGAAGATGGGGTATTCCCACACAATCGCAGCCTGTTGGACCCTCAAGAACTAGAAGAAGAACGACGTCTCGCCTATGTTGGCATCACGCGCGCTCGTGAGCAGTTGTATGTGTCGCATGCCTGGCAACGCATGTTATTCGGGCAAACCCAGTACAACCCACCGTCACGATTCTTGTCCGAAATTCCTTCTGAACTTTTTGAACGTCAAGGTGCAGTTGACTCCGGAGTAGACAGTGGTCGAGTGTTCGGTCGAAGTGCATCTGACTGGAACAATTCAGAACTTCCGCAATACAGAAAAGCAGAGGGTTCATCACCTGCCCGTTCATATGACAAGCCATCAACAGCGCGCGCTGAGCGGCGTGGCTCTGATGAGTTCAGCCATCTCAAAGTAGGAGACGATGTAGAACATTCAATTTTTGGAGAAGGTGTCATCATTGAACTGCGTGGTACTGGCGAAAAGGCTGAGGCAACTGTTCGTTTTTCTCGTGTTGGTACAAAGCACCTTGCCCTTGGATGGGCACCACTGAAGAAACTCTCCGATGATTAGATCCCGAAGTTGTCCAATTCGTTTGTCAACTACAATGGAGCCATGACATTTCGACCCGATATCGGTGCCATTGACTTGATGATTGGTTTTCCATTTCCCGACAAACATGTCGTGTATGACTATTTGCGGGCAGTTTCAAAAGACAAAGACTCACAAGATCAACAATTTCCCGTCGGATATATGTTCAAGGACACGCCCGCCGAACTCGGTGACGATGATCCCATTGACTACACATTTTCCAGGATGAACTCTCACAACATCTCGGCTGGATTATTTAGTTTGTCCGGTATTGCTCTCGAAGCCCGACGTAAGTTTCCTGATCGTGTGTTTCTCTCTCTCGAGATAGATCCCAATGACATCACTGGAACTGTACGCGAGATCAGAAGCACCCATGCTCAGCACGGACTCACGGCGGTCACAACTTTTCCGGCGGGTTGCAATCCCCAAGTTCCTGTCAGTGATCGTCGGTACTACCCGATCTATCAAACATGCATCGATCTGAATTTGCCCATCATCGCTAACGCAGGCGTTCCAGGGCCGCGTGTTCCCGGGGCTTGTCAACATGTCGAGCATTTTGATCAAGTTTGCTACGACTTTCCAGAACTCCGAATCGTGATGCGCCACGGCGCTGAGCCATGGGAAGAACTTGCCGTCAAACTGATGCTCAAGTGGCCCGGGCTTTATTACATGACAAGTGCATTCGCTCCGAGGTATTTTCCGCGAGCAATTATTGATTACGCCAACACTCGTGGTGTCAATAAGATTATGTACGCAGGATATTTTCCAGCCGGCCTCACAATTGAGCGGATATTCACCGAATTGCCCGATGTCGCATTCAGGGACCATGTGTGGCCCCATTTCCTCCGCAACAACGCGATCAAGGTGTTCAATTTGGGGCTTGAACCACAAGAATAAGGGTGTTTTGGATTTATTTACCCAAAATTCAGAATGAATGTGGTGCTTAGTTGTGCCTTGGAAACTCAGAGAAGTTAGTTTTCCCGAGGGTAATTCCCATTCCTCTATAGAAAAGGTATAAAAAATGAAGAAAATAATTGGAAGTGTTTTTGCAGGGCTACTGTTGCTGAGTGCTTGTGGAAGTGACGCAAGTGACTCCGCGACACCAGCTGTCGACACAACTGCTGCTGGTTACGCAGATGAGGCCAAAGACATTGTGGCTGTCGCGAGTGAGAATGAAGACTTCAGCACACTTGTTGCTGCTGTCACCGCAGGTGGTTTAGTTGAGACTTTGCAAGGTGAGGGTCCGTTCACGGTATTCGCACCGACCAATGCTGCATTTGCTGCGCTACCTGAAGGTCTGCTCGACAAGTTGCTTCTCCCAGAAAATAAGACAACCCTCGCGGCGATCTTGACCTATCATGTGGTCGCTGGAAAAGTGATGGCCGCCGATGTTGCAGCAGGAGATGTTGCAACTGTTGAAGGTTCAAACATCGCCCTTGGCACCACAGACGGTGTACAAGTCAACGACGCGACAGTGACATCGGCTGATATCGCAGCAAGCAACGGAGTCATTCACGTTATTGACAAGGTTCTAGTTCCACCAACTGTGGACCTGTCGTCTCTCTAAATTAATCAAAAGAAGTGGGGTGCTGAGTCTTAACTGGCTTAGCACCGCACTTTTTTTGTTATAGTTCGCCAGTGCGGAGAATTTTTTCCACAATTTTTGGTTGCTTGAGCATCATCTGTCTGTGCTTTTGGATAATTTCGATGGTGCTGATCGGATTTGTCTCTTCTTCGCAGTCTGCAAGGTCATCTGTAAAATCGGCGCTCTCGAACACCGCTGTGCGCGACGCAATCGCAGATGAATTTGTCATAAAACTCGAAGAAGGCGATGGCGACGTTGGGTCGGAGTTTATATATTCAGTAGCGAGACCCCTAATCGTCAACGCTGTTTCTGATGTCTTGGGTGTGCCAGCCGTGAAAGACTTCGCTGGTGATGTTGCCGTAAAAATGTATGCGGTATACGTTGAAGACGCCCCTGCGACCAAGATTGATATTTCCTATCTCACAGAAACCGCTCTGGGAGCGATTCGGCTTGTTGACATCTCGGTTTCCAAAGATGATGATCCACAACTAGACCCAATTAATGCCGAAAAAAAACAGGATGACCCCGACATCAAGTCGATTCGGGATTTGGCTCAATCAGGTGTCTGGCTTTTCTTGATTCTTGGATTACTACTGCAGATAGCAGCGTGGTTTTTGAGTAAGGCAGGACTCTGGAAGAAGTTGCAGTATCTCGGAATGCGGCTCGCCATTGGTGGGGTCATCTTGTATGTTGCACTCACTGTTGCAAAGTCAAGGATTCCTCAGTCAATGTCTGACAACGAGGCTGCCGCAAAGGCAATTACAGATCTTGTAACAAGTCCGATGCTGACGCGATTCTTGATCATGACAATCGTGGGCGTTGTCGCTGGTGTCGCAGGTTTTGTTCTGCACGGCAAAAACGCTTCAACAGTTAAGTCTTGACGGGATAACGACGCCAGGCAAAAGGTGCATTAATAGCGACCGCAAGTACCACGAGCAAGACTGCATTAAGTAGCACCGGTCGCCAGATGAATTCAAATCCAAGATCAGTAACTGCTTCGCCGCCAATCACGGCAGTCAGTGCCGTACCGCCACTGGGCGGGTGCATGTATCCGAGGCGGACCATCGCCCCTGTGTGCAGACCAACAGCAATAGCGATGGCAAGGGGAAGATTGTTGAAAATTTGGGCAGAGGCAACTCCCAAAAACGCTCCGACAACGTGAGCAAGAACCATAGGTACTGGTTGTGCCGCAGGAGCCGTGGGCATTGTGAAAAGTATGACGGCTGAAGCGCCCATTGACACCACAAGCAACGGCGCAGTACCTCCGAGGATCGCGTCGGACACCAGCCACGTAATCGCAATTCCAAGGGCAGCGCCTATCGCGCTGATGGAAGCGTCTTTGTTGTTGCTTCTCGGGGATGGCAAAAGATTCATATTTGTCTTTTAGGTGCGACCGAAGCGCTTGGACTCATCGGTGAATTGTTTGGCAATCTCAGTCGTGATTGAAGCGTTTGTTCCAGCAATTGACTTTGATAAGTCTTGTCGTGTGACGTGACTTGGCTCAAAGCCGTTGCGGGCGCGATCAAATGCGATGCTGGCTGCACGTTGTGAAGCGAGTTCGATGTCTCCTGGAGTGAAACCTTCTGTGGTCTTCACCAACTCATCAATATCAATGTCCCGAGAATCTAGACGACTGAGCATGCTCGTCCACAACGCATTGCGGGCCACTTTATCCGGAGGACCAATTGGAATAACGAGGTCAAATCGGCCTGGTCGCAAAACAGCGGGATCAATGTTATTGACAAAGTTTGTGGCGCAGACAAGCAAATGACCAGCTGGCGTTCGGAACGACGGAATCATTTTGAGCAGTTCATTTACCACGCCGCGCGTGCCGGGACTCTCTGAACGAGCCGTCGCAATCTCATCTACTTCATCGATGAATACGACGATGTTTTCAAGTTTGAGTAATTCGGTGAGGGCGTTGCGGAGTTCGGCTGCAAGAGACAATTGACCACTGTCTAATTTCGATGGAAGCAATTCAACAAAAGGCCAGCCCAGTCGCCCGGCAATGGCGCGGGCAAAAGTTGTCTTGCCTGTTCCGGGAGGGCCAAACAACATGACTGCCGATGGCGCGTTTACACCAATCTTGCCGGCCAACTCTGGGTCAGCAAGAGGTGCAATTATGCGGTTTTCGATCAAAGTTTTTTCGGTATCCATACCTGCAACTCGATCCCACAATGTTGCATCGCAAAGTTCTCCACCCCACTGGTCAAGAACCCGCATTGCAGAAGGCTCAATGGGTTCAGATTTTTCGTAGAGCACAAGACCGTGAATGGGATGAAAGCCCCGATTGACGAGAGCAGTTTGTCCCGCTTCAAAATTGGTTAGTAGCGCTGAGATCTTGCGTACTCCTTCGTGCAACAATTTTTCTTCAAGACGCTGCAACATTGCAGAGCCAATTCCTTGATGCCGCCAACTGGGGCTAATTGCAACAATATTTATCCAGGCGTCATCATTGCTGATTCGACTGGACACCAGGCCAACTACTTCGTTTTCGGCAACAGCGACAATTGCAGGCGAACCAGCACTCGTATCGGCAACAAACTTCGCAATGTCAACTGGCCTTGAATCGGCGACACCACGACACAATTCAAGAAGACGCACTGCCGAAGACATGTCACCAGGCACTAAATCGCGAACATTGAACATGTCCTCATACTATGACAACTCTTAGTTAAAGCCCGACAACGTGCGATGCAAAATATGCTCAATGAGCAAAGCGCCTCGCTAACTAGTAAAGGCTTCAACTGGCAGATCGCGCTCACCTGCAATTATGGCGGTGACAATACGGGCAGCCACCGCATCGGGTGCCAGACCGACTGGCATCTTTGGCGCGACTCCGGCAACAGGACGCGTAGCCAGCCCAGTTTCGGTGTGTGGGGGTCGGGCATCAATCACGTCAATGCGGCGGCGACGCAGTTCACGTCCGACAGCTAACATCGCAGCCCAAGCAGCGGCTTTTGATGCGCTGTATGCGGCCATTCCGCTGACAGGTTGTGTGGCAACGACACCGGAGAGGTTGACAAAAAACCCTCCATCATTTATGTGCGATGAACTTTCGCGCAACATCACGATCGGTGCGATTGCATTCACGGCAAACAATCGAGCAATCGTTGCGTCATCTAAATCAGCAATCGCGCCAAAGGCAACCAGCCCCGTTGCGTTGATCACACCGTCAAACGGCGCGACAGACTCAAATGCAGTCCTCAAAGCTTCATGATCAGTGATATCTGCTAAGGCGTATTGAAAAACAGTAGCGCCATCTAGTCGTGTGTGGTCACGCACGATCGCTGAAACGCGTGCACCAGCAGTTGTGAGATGGGCGGCAAGACGAGCACCCAAAACACCAGTCGCTCCAACTACAACAATATGCTTTCCACTTATCTCTCGTGTCACTTTATTTTGGTCCCTTCAAAATTGTTTACTTTTTAAAAAAGCGCTACAGCGCCAGGTGACGAGTTATTTCTGAGAAAAATTTCTCGGGCGACTTGTCACATGCTGCAATCTCGCTAGCGCTCATCAACAAAGTCACCTCACCGGATGAATCTCGTAAAACAACCGCAGGATATTTGCCGTTGACGCAGCGCCGCACATCCTCAGGTTGATCGTTGCGATGAAATGTTTCAAATTTTATGCCTAGTTCACTGTCAAGTTTTGTTTGACAACCGCGCCATTTGGACTTTTCACGAAACAGCGAATGTGTGATGTCGCACAGACTGCAATGGCGCACACCGAGTCTGGCACCAACCCAATAAGACATTTCACCCCACAGTGTCGCATCGGCGTCATAGACACCAATTAATTGAGGCATGTCTCAAAACTACACGAAAATAAAATTAGGGTGCCAAGTCTTGCGATCAAGAAGCCTGCCCGTGTTATCGCAGAGTTGTAGTGACTCCCTAAATCGTGCGTCGTGACTTGGCAGTTATTTACCATCGCGTAAATCGATGTACAAAGTTTTTCGATTCTCAACGATGGGTCGCACATCGGTGGGTAGGGCGAGTTGCTCAGGAGTCAAAGTTCGGTTGTTGCAGTCAGTGAAGTTTCGAGTGTTGGGAGTATGCGTCACCAAACATGTCGCATCTGAATCTGCTGGGTGTCCGTAATACACCTGCCATCCCCGCGTGGGGTCAGCGCCAGTGTGGTCGAGCACAATTGAGCGCGTACCGTTGGGGCTTTTGAGGTCAGGGAACAAAAGTGGCCCGCCCGTGTCGACAGCACGAGCAATTGACTCAACAGGACCTACTTCAAAGATTCGGGCGCCCAGATTGGTCATATTTGCGGGGCGATTTGAGATGTAGCTAGCCATACCCCACGTTGCCAACATCAGTAGGGCAAAAAAGGCAATTCCCAGCCCAACAGGAACAACAGCACGAGCAAAAGGGGAGCGAAGTTTTGGAAGTGGCACATCTCTATTGTGGCTGGTTGGAGCGACGTTGCCCTCACGGCGTAAGGTTTAACTTCTGTGAAGCGCCTCTACCGTGTCGTCGTCGCCACGCCTGGTTTGGACGGTCATGACCGGGGGGCCAAGACCATCACCCGCGCTCTTCGCGACCATGGTTTTGAAGTCATCTACACGGGTCTGCACCAAACTCCTGAGCAGATTGCCGAGACTGCGTTGCAAGAAGACGTTGATGTCGTGGGCTTGTCTCTTCTGTCGGGTGCGCATCTCACCCTTTTCCCGCGGGTGATGGAGGAACTGCGCACAAGAGATCTTGGGGATATTTTGATTTTTGGCGGTGGCGTGATTCCAGATGCCGATGCGCGTGTGTTGAACGAGCAAGGCGTCTCCAAGATTTTTGGTCCAGGCTCCTCTCTAAAAGACATCTGTATTTGGCTTGAAGAAGAACTTGACAACAGGGAGCAATAAGTGGATTTATTTGAATACCAGGGCAAACAGTATTTTGCCCGCTATGACATACCGGTCTCAGCAGGTGGGGTTGCCCTCACTGTTGACGAAGCAGTAGCCATCGCCAACAAAGCCGGGTATCCCGTCGTCGTTAAAGCTCAGGTCCAAGTTGGTGGCCGAGGCACAGCGGGCGGTATCAAGTTGGCCAATGATGAGGCCGAAGTACGAACGCACGCCGGAAACATTTTGGGTATGGATATCAAGGGTCATGTCGTCAAGCGTGTTTGGGTTGAGAATGCGTCTGACATTAAAGAGGAGTACTACGCGTCGTTCACATTAGATCGCGCAGCCAAGCAACATCTTTTGATGCTCAGTGTTGAAGGTGGTGTTGAGATTGAGGTAGTTGCAGCAAAAAATCCAGATGCAATTGTGAAGTTGCATGTCAATCCTGTCGATGGTTTATCACTAGCAGTTGCGCACAAGGCTGCCGTTGATGCCAAGATTCCGACACAAGCGCAAGCAGGGGTGGCAGAGATGTTGGTGAAGTTGTATCGCTGCTACACAGAGGGTGATTGTGATTTAGCCGAAATCAATCCGCTCATCTTGAAGCCAAGTGGTGAAATACATGCACTTGACGCCAAGGTGAGTTTGGACGAGAGTGCTGAGTTTCGGCACCCTGAGTGGGCTGAATTCATGGCCACGGTCGAACTTGACGCGCGCGAAAAACTTGCCCGCGAATATGGCCTGCAATACATCGGTCTTGATGGCACGGTTGGCATTATTGCCAACGGTGCAGGGTTGGCGATGAGCACCCTTGATGTGGTCAATCAAGTCGGCGGAACCGCGGCAAATTTCCTTGATATTGGCGGTGGTGCAAATGCTGATCTGATGGCGCATGCGCTTGAAGTAATCAATTCCGATAAAAATGTGAAGAGTATTTTTATCAATATCTTTGGTGGCATAACGCGCGGTGAAGAAGTCGCCAAAGGCATTGTCGAAGCAATGTCTCGCGTTGACTTGCGCGCACCAATTGTGATTCGACTTGACGGAACAAATGCCCAGGAGGGCAGAGAGATTTTGGCTAATGCTGGAATCCCTGCTTCAAAGTTGACGAGTAAACCCACAATGTTGGATGCCGCGCGCGCGGCTGTCGAACTTGCCCAAAAATAGGAAACGATTATGGCAATTTTTGTAGATCAAAACACCAAAGTCATTGTGCAGGGGCTCACTGGAGGACAAGGTAAATATCATGGGCTACGCAACAAGGCATACGGCACCCAAGTAGTCGCTGGAGTTACGCCTGGAAAAGGTGGTCAAGATGTAGAAGGTGTTCCCGTTTACGACACCGTTGCTCAGGCCGTGCAAGCAACTGGTGCAAATGCATCATTTGTAACAGTGCCCCCCAAGGCTGCACCGGCTGCAATTTTGGAGGCTGCTGCCGCTGGTGTCACATTTATCGTTTGCATAACAGAAGGTATTCCGGCTCAAGACGAAGCTCACACATACAACACATTGGTGCGTGACTACCCCAATGTTAGATTGCTCGGGCCTAACTGTCCCGGAATCATTAGTCCTGGAAAATGCAATATCGGAATCACTGCTGGTGAAATTGCGCAGTTGCCAACGGCCAAGGGACCAAATGTTGGAATCGTGTCGCGGTCCGGAACTCTCACCTATCAAGCATTGCACGAGCTCAAACAACTTGGAATTGGTGTGAGTACTTGCGTCGGCATCGGCGGAGACCCGGTTCCTGGAACATCTTTCATTGACTGTCTGCGCGAGTTTCAAAACGATCCAGAGACTCACGCCATTATCATGATCGGCGAAATTGGTGGATCAGCCGAAGAAGAAGCGGCAGACTTCATCTCGGCGCACGTCACCAAGCCAATGTCTGCATATATTGCAGGCGTTACTGCTCCTGCGGGCAAGAAGATGGGTCACGCTGGCGCCATCGTGTCGGGCGGTAAAGGAACGGCACAAGGCAAGATGGACGCATTACGTGCAGCAGGGGTGCGAGTGGGGTTGAACCCCACAGAGGCTGGTGCGCTGATGGCCGACATTGTTAAAGGTCTTGGCTAAATGCCGCGCGCACTTTTGTCGGTTTATGACAAAAACGGCATTGTCGAGTTTGCCTCGGCATTGCACCAACTTGGATGGGATCTGTTGTCTAGTGGGGGCACTGCAAAAGTAATCGCCGATAATGGAATTCCGGTCATCGATGTTGCCGAGATAACAGGACTAGGGCCAATTCTTGATCACCGCGTTGTCACACTGCACCCCAAGATTCATGGTGCACTCTTGGCAGATATCGGCAACCCTGCACATATTGCTGAGATGTCGCAATATGGAATCGAGCCAATTTCATTAGTGGTGGTCAACCTGTATCCGTTCACAACAGATCCAGGAATTGAGTTGATTGATATTGGTGGACCAGCGATGGTCCGTGCTGCTGCCAAAAACCATGCTCATGTTGGAGTGATCGTTGATGTCAGTGATTATGAGGGTGTCCTCAATTTGATAAGGCACGATGATTTTGATGTTGTTGCGCGTCGACAATTGGCGGCAAAAGCCTTTCGCATTACGAGTGCTTATGACGCTGCAGTGGCCGCATGGATGGGGAGCGACATTGAAAACATTATTGACGCCACGCTTCCGCCGGTTTTGACAGTTGTCGGAGAACGAGATGAGATCTTGCGCTACGGCGAAAATCCGCATCAGGTTGGCGCACGATATAGATTGCCTGGTCTCAGAAGTTGGTGGGACTCTGCATTGCAATTGAATGGCAAAGAGATGAGCTACTTAAATGTCTTTGACACTGAGGCAGCGTGGCAACTAGTCAATAAGTTCGATGCGCCTGCAGCTGTGATTGTCAAGCATGCCAATGCATGTGGCGTGGCAACGGGTGAATCAATTGACGACGCATATCTTCGGGCGCATGCCGCAGATCCAGTCAGTGCTTTTGGTGGAATAATCGCCCTGAATCGCGCAGTCACAGATCAAACCGCCCGAGCAATAACCGAGGTGTTCACAGAAGTGGTTGTTGCGCCTGGATTCAGCGCTGGGGCACTCGAAATTTTGTGTGCAAAACCTTCGCTCCGACTTCTTGAGGCAACAGCACCATTCAACGAAAACGCACTTCAAGTGCGCAGTATCGACGGTGGATTATTGGTGCAAACAATAGATGAGGTTGACGAACCACTCGATCTCTATACCGTGGCAACAGAGCGCACACCAACCGACACTGAATGGACCGACTTATTGATGGCGTGGCAAGTTGCAGCAGCAACATGGAGCAACGCAATTGTGTTGGTCAAAAATGGTGTCGCAGTGGGTGTTGGCGGGGGACAACCTAATCGAGTTGATGCCGCCCGAATTGCCATTGGTCGTGCTGGGCAGAATGTGTCTGGTTCTTCGGCCGCAAGTGACGCGTTTTTCCCTTTTCGTGACACCATTGATGAGTTGGCAAAAGCTGGTGTGACAGCAATTATTCAGCCAGGCGGAAGTGTTCGTGACGCAGAATCAATTGCCGCAGCGAACGAGCACGGTATGGCGATGGTGGTTACTGGAGTTCGTCATTTTCGGCATTAATAAATAGCCCTATTTCAAAGAACCAAGTTTCAACACACCTCACTTAACTCGCCCATATCCCTTAGAATGGTGTCGTGACACAAATCAGTGCTCTGTTGCGGGCAGGAAGAACTTTTTCCTTTGAATTTTTCCCGCCCAAAAATGACGAGGCTCAGGCTGTATTGGCGCGCACGATTGTCGAACTTGAACCTTTGGCTCCGAGTTTTGTAAGTGTTACCTACGGCGCGGGTGGTTCTACGCGCGAGCGCACTCGTGATCTGGTTGTGCAGATGCGCCACGAGACAAAGATTCCCCCGATGGCTCATCTCACATGTGTGGGGCACGTGCACCAAGAAATCGAAGACATTATTGCTGCTTATGTTGAGGCCGGTGTCGAAAATGTTTTGGCTCTTGCTGGTGATTTACCCGCTGACGGAACAGATTCTCCGCCAAGTGACTACATCTTTGCTACAGATCTGGTGGAGCACCTACGCAGTATTTCCGACATGTGTATCGGTGTCGCTGCTCACCCTGAGGGGCATCCACGGTCACCCGATATGACATCAGATCGCCAATACCTGGCGGCTAAGTTGCAGTTGGCTGATTTTGCAACGACACAATTTTTCTTTGAAGCAGAGCACTATGTGCGCCTTGTGAACGAACTCGCCGATCTAGGTTGCACCAAGCCGGTGATTCCTGGAATCATGCCGGTCACAAATTTATCCCAAGTTCAGCGGATGGCTGCGATGTCAGGAACTGAGTTCCCTACATGGTTGCATGATGATTTGGCGACAATGAAAACACCAGAGGAGGTTCGTCGTGTCGGGGTTGAGGCGGCTACCCGACTGTGTGCTGAGTTGCTTGAGGCCGGTGCGCCAGGTTTGCATTTTTACACTCTCAATCGTTCGACTGCGACGAGAGAAATTTACGCAGAACTCGGACTTCCGGTTGGTTAATTCGCCATGAATCAAACTGACCTCCACGAAAACGGAACACCAGCGTGGGGAGCCAGACGCGGGCCAGTGATGCCCTATATTCCGGCACTTGACGGTTTGCGGGCTCTGTCTGTTATTGCCGTGATTGTGTATCACGCTAACAGCGGCTGGCTTGGTGGTGGATTTTTGGGTGTAGAAGTATTTTTCGTTATTTCCGGATACTTAATCACGTTGTTGCTTCTCGCTGAGAGAGAAAGAAGTGGCACGGTGTCTCTGCGTGACTTCTGGATGCGCAGAGCACGACGATTACTGCCGGCGTTGTGGACGTTGTTGGCATCACTCACGATTTGGTGTTTATTTTTTGATCGTGAGCGATTGGGAATGTTGCGCGGTGATGTTTTTGGGGCCCTTACCTATGTGTCCAATTGGTTCAACATTTGGTCTGGTTCTTCATACACTTCAGCTTTCTCGTTTGCACCGTTGCGTCATCTGTGGTCATTGGCAGTAGAAGAGCAGTACTACTTGGTTTGGCCAGTCGTCATGCTTATTGTGCTTCGGCGCATGAAACAGCGGGCATTACCCCTGATTGGGCTAGTTTTTGTGGCGATTGCCGTGGCGATTGCCGTGGCGACGGCGATGGTGTATCGCTCGGGTCCAATTGACACTTTTGCTAAAACTCCGGAGCAATTCATGTCCATTTTTGGACATCGTGTGTTGCGCATTGATTTTTTATATCTCGGCACTTTTAGTCGCGCGACCGGATTGTTTTTGGGCTCAGGTTTGGCGATGATGTGGCGGCCCTGGACTCTTGCTCGAGGCAAGGTCGCGCGCACTGGGAGGGCTTTAGATCTACTTGGAATTGGTGCTATTGCAGCACTTGGATACATGATGTGGAGTTTTCGCACTGTTGTTGAAAGTGTTGATGTGGGTCAACAGGGCTATGGCTTGTTGTATCAAGGTGGATTTTTTCTGGTTGGCTTGGCATCTATTGTTGCAATTGCAGCGGTGACTCATCCGCGCTCGGAGTTCGGCCGATGGGTGATTGGCAACCCCATCTTTGTGTGGGTGGGGGTGCGCAGTTATGGCCTTTATTTGTATCACTGGCCAATTTTTCAGTTGTACCGAAAAAGTGCAGGTACACCTCTAACACTCGAGCAATTTTGCTGGCTGATGCTGGTGTCACTGGTGGTGACTGAGTTGTCATATCAATTCATTGAAATCCCAATTCGGCGCGGCAAATTATTGCCGTGGTGGCGAGCACAGCGGGCATCCCTTGGTGCATTGCAGATGAGAGCGAGGCGCAAAGTCGGTGCTGCAGTCCTGCTGGTGTCAGTGTTGCCAATTTCCGCCGTTGGGGCATTGGTGACTGCAGATGTCGTACCTGATGACATCACACAAAACTTGAACGACAATGAAGATGCCGTGACAAATGTGATGATCAGTACAACAACGATAGTCAGCACCGATACAACAATGGTGGTTGCCCCGTCAACGCCCGTTACTCTTGCGCCAGTAAAGCGAATTGATGTTCTCGCAGTTGGAGATTCGGTCATGCTCGGCGCGGCACGCAAACTCAAAGCCAAGGGAATCACGGTGGACGCAGAGAAAAATCGGCAGTTCCATGAGTCACTTCAGATTTTTGGTTATCTCAATGCCACCGGAGAACTTGGTGACAATGTGGTCATCCATTTGGGAACCAATAACGGCACAACGAAGCAAACCCTTGACCGAATTATGAAAGCACTGGTCAATGTGCGCCAGGTTGTTTTTTTGACAACCCATGTACCCACTAGGGGCTGGCAACGAAAGACCAATGCGCTCATTGCCGCCCTGCCCAAGCAATATCCCAATGTCAAAGTCTTGTACTGGAACGCCATTACCCAAGAGCATCCAGAGTTTTTTGCGGGCGACAAAGTGCACCTCAAACCCGCTGGTCAAGATTTCTATGTAGAGCAGGTTTTAGCTGCATTGGGGCGCTCTTAGGGGTGAGCGCCTACGCTTAGAGGTCTATGACAACCCCCACAAGAGTTACCGTTACTGGCGCTGCTGGTCAGATTGGCTACAGCCTCCTATTTAGAATCGCCTCTGGCGCAATGCTGGGAGCATCCACACCCATCATTTTGCAATTACTCGAAATCACACCGGCGCTAGGCGCTCTTGATGGCGTGCGAATGGAGCTTGAGGACTGTGCGTTCCCGTTGTTGGCTGGAATCGTGTGCACCGACAAAGCAGATGTTGCATTTGGTGATGCAGATGTTGCCATGTTGGTTGGCGCGATGCCCCGCAAAGATGGCATGGAACGTGCTGACTTGTTGTCAGCAAATGGCGGAATATTTAAGCCGCAGGGACAAGCAATCGGAGCCAATGCAAATAAAAATGTCAAGGTGCTTGTGGTCGGCAATCCAGCCAACACAAATGCATTGATTGCAATGAACAATGCCAATGGAGTCGCCCCGCGACAATTTACGGCAATGACCCGCCTTGATCACAACAGAGCAATTACTCAGTTGGCGTTGCGCGTCGGTCAACCGATTACGGCAGTCAAAAAGATGACGATTTGGGGCAATCATTCCACCACGCAATATCCAGACTTGACTCATTGCGAGGTCAACGCCAAGAACGCCGCAGTTTTGGTTGGTGATCAGGCCTGGATAGACGCTGAGTACAATCCCACTGTCGCTAAGCGTGGTGCCGCCATCATCAAGGCGCGAGGTTTATCATCTGCAGCTTCTGCTGCGAACGCCGCAATTGATCACATAAGCAGTTGGACTCACGGCACTCCGGCAGGTGACTGGGTGTCAATGGCTGTGCCATCAGACGGCAGTTACGGCGTCCCAGAGGGTCTGATCTCGTCTTTTCCCTGTGTCTGCAAGGACGGCGAATACAGCATCGTGCAAGGGCTTGAAATTGATGCCTACAGTCGGGGCAAAATTGATGCGTCAGTTGCTGAGTTGATAGAAGAGCGAGACGCTGTTCGAGAGCTTGGGCTCATCTAGTGAAACCTGAGGCCCTGATCGACACTGATCGTTGGCCTCTTCATGACACCGCGCTGCACGAGCAACTGCGCAGCATCTTTTGTGCTGAAAACGTCGTAGTGTTGCCGGGCTTTATTCGAGAGCAACACATGGTTGCTCTCGTGCGTGAAGCCCAAGAATTGATGGCGATTTCATACCGCAGTGAGGTCAACGGCAAGGTCAATGTCGTTGCCTATGACCAGTTTCCGGCGCACAGTTTGTTGCGTGGGTTATATGAGTGGGACGGGCTGATGAACTTTGTCGGAAAGATACTTGGGGAGAAAACGCTTTATCGGTATGCCGACTCGCTTGGCGCACTGAATTTATCAAGCATGGTCGATGGCGATGATTTGGGTTGGCATTTTGATCAAACCGACTTTGTGGTCTCGCTTGCTCTGCAATCATCAACGAGTGGTGGTGAGTTTAGAAATGCGGCACGCATTCGCAGTGCAGACGACGACAATTCAGAGGTCGTTCAGGCAATTTGCAATGGCGAGCATTCGCACCTCGTGCGAGTGGAGCCAATGACACCAGGAACGTTGATGGTCTTTAATGGTCGTTGGAGCCTGCATCAGGTTTCGCCTATCAGAGGAGATGTAACACGACACGTGGCTTTGCTGGCGTACGACACAAAGCCCGAAACAGAGTCAAATCAAGAATTAAAACTCACGCGTTATGGCAGAACTCCCGTATGAGTGTCGATAATGATGTCCTGATTGGCGAGGGTTTTGTCGGCAATGGTCCAAATGCTGCGCATGTAAATACAGTTTTTGGACTGCGGTCCGGGCCAGTCGGTGTTGCCTGGGCCACGGCTTTGGCGACACCGCGTCAGGGACACGTTCCATTTGTTGCGGTTGCAAAACCAAACGTACCCATAGTGCCTTTCACATTATTCGTGAACAAATCAGAAATTATCAGTGATGTGCACGGCAGATTGACGTGGGGTGCGGCGCAAGCAGGCGTTGCTGCTGGAGTTGCCGTCGCCCATGATGATGGTACATTGCCGAATCAATGTGGCGACTATGTACTTATCGTGGCGGTGTGGGTTGACCCACGCGCAACAGACGAAGAAGAAGTCTTTGCCAACAATCGAGATGCCGTTGCAAGCGCATTGGCAATGGCTTTTGCAGGTGGACCCTCACTCGAAGATGCGCTGATTGCAATGGTCAGCCCGACCAACCCGTATTTTGGGAAGTAACCCTATTCGTAGACGGTCTCTTGACGGACAGTTTCAAATACCGCGTCAAGCGCAGTGAAAACTGCCTGACATGCAATTAGTTTTTGCAGATCACCCGTCACACTAATTTTTCCACCGATGAATAACTCCTGTGTGTTTATCGCGCCAGTAGCAACGGCGACCGCTGTTTCCCATGATTGTTCCATACGGGCGTCTTCATCGGGGGCGGCACCTGCGTCAAAGGTGGCCACGCCATTGGCCACGACGAGGTGGTACACGACATCACCCTCAGGGCCACCAGTCACAACCTGGGTGATTGCAAGGGAGTGGTTTGCACATGCCTTGGCTACTGACTCGCTACTAGCAACACACGACGAGAGTTTTTGGATCCAATCCAGACTGAGATATCGCATGCCTTGAGTATTGCTCATTTAGAGGGGCTTCTACCGCGCCGATGACTGATGTATTCAAATACGACGGGCAAGATAGAAATAATCACCACCGCCAAAATTGCAATCTCGATGCGGTCCTTAACCACCTCGATGCGCCCGAGTAAGAAACCAAGAAGTGGAACACCTGCACCCCATCCAATGCCACCGATTATGTTGAACTTTACAAATGTTTTGTAGTCCATACCGCCAACACCGGCAACCACAGGGGCAAATGTACGAACAATTGGCACAAAACGAGCCAGCACAATTGTTTGATTACCGTATTTTTCTAAAAACGTATGGGCGCGCACCACATGGGCAGGATTAAAAAGTTTTGACTTGGGTCGGTCAAATAGCGACGGTCCAACTTTTTTGCCGAACCAATAACCAACTTGATCTCCGACGATCGCGGCGATCACCGTGACGAGGATGACGAGTGGAATGGGTGGCAACACATTTTTTCCTGCTTCACTGGCCAAAAAACCTGCCACGAACAACAACGAGTCGCCAGGTAGAAAAAATCCAATCAGCAATCCAGACTCGGCAAACACGATGGCAGCAAGGACTAAAAGTCCCCCGTTTTCAAGGATTTGCTCGAGATCAAAGAGGGCAAGCATTCGCCCGCTTATGCGGCGCTGGCAGTGATTCCACCGCTCTTGCGACCCGAGTAAACAACAGCGCCCACCAAGACGACGGTTGCCAAGCCAGCAACGCCGAGTCGCAGACCGTCATTGTCTTGAGTGCTGATGATGGCGGGAAGAATGAGTAACGACACAAGGTTCATGACTTTGATCAGTGGGTTAAGTGCTGGACCAGCGGTGTCTTTGAATGGATCACCGACCGTGTCTGCAATGACAGCAGCTTTATATGGATCTGAACCCTTGCCACCGTGGTTTCCATCTTCGATGTACTTCTTTGAGTTGTCCCACGCACCACCGGCATTGCTGAGGTAGTTGGCCATCAGTTGGCCCGTCAAAATAACTGCCGCCAAGAAACCTCCCAGCGCTCTCCAGTCAATTCCAAAGCCGATAATGACGGGTGTGAGAACTGCCAGAAGTGCAGGCGTCAAGAGTTCGCGCAATGATGCTTCTGTGCAGATGTCAATAACTGGTCCATACTCGGGCAATTTTTCACCACTCATGATTTTTCCGTCGGCAAATTGCTTGCGGACCTCTTGCACCACCACGCCAGCAGTTCGACCCACAGCACGAATTGCAAGTGCAGAGAACAAGAATGGCACAGCACCACCGATCAAAAGACCAATAAAAATCTTTGGATCTGCAACGTTGATGGACAACTCCGGAACTTTGAAGACACCATCTTTGAGGTTTTCAACTTTAATTCCGAGTTCTGAACCTGCAGTTTCAATGAATGATGCAAATAGTGCAACGGCAGCAATTACAGCTGATCCGATTGCAAAGCCCTTCGTAACGGCTTTTGTGGTGTTACCTACTGCATCGAGGCTGACCATGATTTTTTGTGCTTCGCCATGGAACTCGCCACTCATTTCAGCGATACCGGCCGCATTGTCTGAAACAGGGCCAAACGTGTCTTCGGAAACAATTACTCCTGTTGTTGCGAGCATTCCCATCCCGCAGAGGGCAACGAGATACAGCGACAGGGTGAGGTTTCCGCCACCGAGTGCAAGGGCTGTGCCGATTGCGATTGCGATTGCAACGACGGCGTAGACGCTACTTTCAAGACCGTAAGCAGTGCCCGAGAGAATCACGGTTGCAGGACCAGTCTCTGCGGATTCGGCAATTTCTCTTACAGGCGCATGATGTGTTGCGGTGTAGTACTCAGTCAAACGACTCACGAGTTGAGCAAGCAGGAGTCCGATTGCAACGGCACCGAAACATTTCCAACCGATGTTGTCGAATTCATTGCCTACATACCCAAGAGATAATGCGAGCGTTCCGACCAATGTCAGCGAACCAGCAACCAAGAAGCCCTTGTTGATTGGTTTGAGTGCATTGGTTTCGCCTTCTTTGGCTTTGACCGCAAACACACCCGCAATTGATGCAATCACGCCGATGGCGCGAGCAGCGAGGGGGAAGACGACTCCGAGAGCAGGGTTTGCGCCAACTGAGTTAAAAGCAGCAACACCAAGGATGATTGACGCAACAAGAGTGACTTCGTAACTTTCAAATAAGTCAGCAGCCATACCTGCACAGTCACCAACGTTGTCACCAACATTGTCAGCGATGACCGCTGGGTTGCGAGGATCATCTTCTGGGATTCCGGCTTCAACTTTACCTACGAGGTCCGCACCCACGTCAGCAGCCTTCGTAAAAATACCGCCACCAACGCGCAAGAAGAGCGCGAGAAGTGATCCACCAAAACCAAATCCAACCAAGATTGCACTTGATGTGTTCTGGAAGACCATGATGATCGCGGTTGCGCCAAGCAGTCCAAGACCAACGGTGAACATTCCCGCAACCCCGCCAGTGCGGAAGGCTACGTCTAGGGCTCGAGGCATAGAACCAGTAAGAGCCGCCGCTGCCGTGCGCACGTTTCCGCGTGTGGCAAGAGTCATACCGATGTATCCCGTGAAACCAGAGGCAAGACATCCCAGGAGGAAAGCAAGTGTTCGCCAAAATCCTGATTGCACAAAACTCAAAGCCTCAGAACCATCGCTACGCGAAATTGTGCTTGAGGTGATGAAAACGATTGCAGCCAGGGGAATCAAGATAAATGAGATTGTCTTGAACTGACGCTTTAAGTAGGCAAGTGCGCCTTCTTGGATAGCCAGGGCGATTTCTTGCATCTTTGGTGTGCCCTCGCCTGCAGCCATGACTGATTTAGCAAGATAGAAGCCAACCGCAATGGCTAGGAGTGCCGATGCGACCGAGAGATACAAGATGGCCCACTCGCCACCGTTTAGTTGAAATTCTTGGTAACCACCCTCAGATGCAAATATTCCAAACAAAGTCGTTATCTCCTGACAGACTCGGGGGAGGCCATGTTGCGACCGCCCTTCTTGGTGAACATGACAACAATAGTGAAGCCGAGCCCCAAAAAACGAAATACTACGGACTTATTTCACAGTCCTGACATGTCACTCGCAGAAGTTTCCTATTGGGGTCGGTCTCGGAGTACCGTTTCAGAGTGAGCAAAAAGACCGATCTATGGGCTTTTTGCTGACATGGAAGGTTGAGGCAAAATTCGATGACACAGGCAACCAGCAGTCACCGTTCACCAGTCACGGGCACGGCAGTGGCGTCAAAGAGGCGTCGTCTGTTTTTGCTGGATCTTTATTCGACTGCAGTCGGCAAGAAATATGTAATGGCGATTACCGGAATCGCATTGATGGGATTTGTGCTGACTCACATGATCGGCAACCTCAAAATGTACTTGGGCGCTTCGGAGCTGAATCACTATGCCAGATTTTTGGAAGAATTATTTTATCCCATTGCACCTCACGGTGTCGCTCTTTGGATTCTTCGGGGTGGATTACTAGCAATGCTGGTGTTGCATCTTCATGCAGCTTATTCACTCACTGTTCTCAATCGTCGGGCCAGACCTGTCAAGTATCAGAGTGCCCGTGATTTCCAAATTGCAACCTTTGCAAGTCGCACAATGCGTTGGAGCGGAATGATTGCGCTTGCTTTCATTACCTGGCACTTGCTTGATCTCACGTTTGGAGTTGTGAACGAAAATGTCGGTGCCAAAGACGCAGAAGGTCTCAAAGATGTTTACGGCAATGTTGTTTTTAGTCTGCAACGAGTCCCGGTGGCAATTTTCTATGTCATCGCCAATGTTTTGTTGGGGATACATCTCTTTCACGGAGCTTGGAGCATTTTCCAGTCCTTGGGATGGAACAATCCACGCTTTAACAAACTGCGACGCTCGTTCGCAACCGCATTTGCCGCAATCATCGTGATTGGCAATGTGTCATTTCCTGTCGCAGTACTCGCCGGCGTTGTCGGAAACTAGGGCCTATGAAGTTTTTTCAAACAGAGCGTGTAACTAGGAGAACAAAATGAGCCTCACAGTGGATCTACTCGAACAAAACACAGTGAATCTGAACAGCAAGATTCCACTTGGATCAATTGAGGACAAATGGGATAACTACAAAGCTGACATGAAGCTTGTAAATCCGGGCAACAAGCGCAAATTCAAAGTCATCGTGGTGGGTACCGGACTAGCGGGTGCGTCCGCAGCAGCGACGCTTGCTGAACTCGGATATCAAGTCGACTCGTTTACGTTCCACGACTCCCCCCGCCGCGCACACTCGATTGCGGCTCAAGGTGGTATCAATGCCGCAAAGAATTACCAAGGCGATGGTGACAGCGTAAATCGTTTGTTCTACGACACGGTAAAAGGCGGGGACTTTCGCTCCCGTGAATCCAATGTGCATCGTCTTGCCCAAGTAAGCGTGAACATCATTGATCAGATGGTGGCACAAGGAGTTCCGTTTGCTCGCGAATACGGTGGATTGCTTGACAATCGGTCTTTTGGAGGTGCTCAGGTAAGCCGTACCTTTTATGCTCGTGGTCAAACCGGACAGCAATTGCTGTTGGGTGCTTATCAGCAACTCGCCCGCCAAATCGGTCTTGGGGGAGTGCGTCTGTTCAATCGGACGGAGTTCCTAGACGTAGTAACGGTTGATGGTCGTGCTGCGGGCATCGTGGTGCGTGACCTCGTGACGGGTGAGATTGAATCTCATGCAGCCCACGCAGTCGTGCTTGCAACTGGCGGATACGGAAATGTGTTTTTCCTTTCAACGAATGCTATGTCTTCTAATGTCACTGCTGCATGGCGAGCCCACCGCAAAGGCGCACTGTTTGCAAATCCATGTTTCACACAGATCCATCCAACCTGCATTCCCCAAAGTGATGAGTTTCAATCCAAGTTGACCTTGATGTCGGAGTCTTTACGAAATGATGGTCGAGTCTGGGTTCCCAACAACCCGAATGAAACTCGCCCCCCGCACGAAATAGCAGAATCAGAGCGTGACTACTACCTGGAGCGTTTGTACCCGTCTTATGGAAACTTGGCAGCCCGCGATGTGTCCTCTCGCGCAGCAAAGCGTCTAGTTGACAAAGGGCAGGGTATTGGCCCGCTCAAGAACGGCGTGTATTTGGACTTTAGCGAGGTGATTACGCGACTTGGGCGTGAGGTCGTTCAAGAACGTTACGGAAACTTGTTCGAGATGTACGAACGAATCGCCGGAGAAAATCCCTACGAAGTGCCAATGCGTATTTATCCTGCATCGCACTACACAATGGGCGGTCTCTGGGTTGACTACGAGTTGCAAACAAATATTCCTGGTCTTTACGCTGCGGGGGAGGCAAATTTTTCTGATCATGGAGCCAACCGCTTGGGTGCGAGCGCTTTGATGCAAGGTTTAGCAGACGGGTATTTTGTTTTGCCATACACAATCGGAAATGAGTTGGCACCAATGCTGGGGAAAACTATTCCTGGTGTCGAGCATCCAGAGTTCAAAAAAGCTGAGCAAGCGGCACGAGAAAAATACGATAATTATCTCAACATCAAAGGGAGCCGTTCACCTGACTGGTTCCACCGCGAACTCGGCAAGATTATTTGGGGCCGCTGTGGAATGGAGCGCGACGAACAGGGCCTAAAACAAGCCTTGTCAGATTTGCCTGCGTTGCATGAAGAATTCAAGACCGATCTGAATGTAACCGGAGACGGGACAAGTCTTAATCAGACACTTGAGAAGGCTGGGCGCGTGGATGACTTCTTTGAACTCGGAATGTTGATGTGTCGGGATGCTCTAGAGAGACGAGAAAGTTGTGGAACGCATTTTCGAACAGAACATCAAACCGATGACGGCGAGGCAAAGCGTGACGACCAAAACTATTGTCATGTGTCTGCATGGCAATGGGGTGGGGATGCCATGACACCCAATCTCAATATTGAGCCACTCGAATTTGAAGCGGCCCATCTCGCTACACGGAGTTATAAATGAGCAACAAGATAAAAAATCTCACCCTCAAGATCTGGCGTCAGCTTGGTCCTACAACCAAAGGATCATTTGAGACATACAAGGTTGCCGAGATAAGTGACGAGGCATCTTTTCTTGAAATGCTTGATTACCTCAACGAGCGCTTAATCAGCGAAGGCAAGACGGCGATTGTTTTTGATCATGACTGCCGCGAAGGTATTTGCGGAACGTGCTCATTGATGATCAATGGACAGGCTCATGGACCCCAGCAGGGAGGCGCAACGTGTCAATTGCATATGCGCAAGTTCTCTGACGGCGACAACATCGTGATCGAACCGTTCAGGGCCGCTGCATTTCCCATTGTCAGAGATTTGATGGTGGACCGTTCGAAATTTGATCGAATAATTGAATCTGGTGGCTTTATTACGGCGCCAACCGGCGGTGCTCCCGATGGCAACTTGATTGCTATTCCAAAGCCGGTTTCTGATGCGGCCATGGACTCGGCGCAGTGCATTGGTTGTGGGGCCTGTGTTGCGGCGTGTCCCAATGGTGCTGCAAGTTTATTCACCGCAGCAAAAGTTGCTCATCTCAATCGATTACCACAGGGGCAACCGGAGCGTTTTAAGCGCGTCGAATCAATGGTCGAGACAATGGATTTGTATTTTGGTTCGTGCACGAATCATGGCGAATGCCAAGGTGCCTGCCCGAAAGAGATTTCTGTCGATGTAATTGCATTGCTAAACAAGGACTATCGCAAGGCTAAATTTGCTAGTCGCAAGGATCTTGCCCGCTAGAAGAGTTGTTAGGCCACAATCGTGGCAACATAGCGATTACTTGAGGTGTGTTCATGGGCCTCAACGAGCAGACTCACTACGAGTGGGCCAAGTGTCGTTGGCGTTTTGGTTTCAACATGCCCGATAAATACACAGGAGTCGGGGGCAATATCGCCAGTCCACTCATGTTGTTCTTGGCCCCCCGACCAAGACAGTGTGGCGATTACCCTGGCACCAGTTATCTCATAATGCAGGTCGCTTACGACATGAACTTTGAAGTTAATTGAATCACCTGGCGTGAGTGTTGCTGGTGGTTGGTCTGCCACGACAATCACGGCGCGACATGCGTCTTGGAGCGCAAAATACGAGGGTTTTGGACTTGCGCTGGAATCTAAAACACCACCATCGGACAATGTGGAAGAGTCAAGTAATCCAGGAAAACAAAACCCCGCTGCTGGTCGATATTTCACACGTCGTAGTGCTTCGATGTCGCGCCGCAATGAAATCGGGTCGGTCACAGCGGCACGGGGATTATCTTGAACAAGGTGCCATTGTTCGTGAGTCGGAAATCTGGCGATATTTGGAACTACCGCAATTGATGTTGATAGGTCATGTCCGATACCCGACAAAAATTGTTTGATCGGTTTCACCAAATCGTGATTGGAGAGTTTGAGGGGAATTGCGCTACTGGCATGCGCGACAATCGGCCGTGTTTCATCCACCTTATGCAAATGACTCTGTGTCCATTTGTCAAAAGTTTTATGGTGCCACAACGCCACGCTTGGATGATGCCCAAGGGTGGCAACAAGAGAGTCGGTCCAACGACTGGCAACACGACGCCCCCGTTTTGGGGTTGGTCGATGTGGAACGTCCTGCCAGATCATCATTCCCAATGCATCAGCAGTCTCGTAAATAGCAGGATGAGCAACGTGGTCGTGGAGGCGCACAAGATTGAGACCAAGTTCGTGTGCCAACACGATGGGGTGGGCGACATCTTGGTCACTAATTATCCCCATGTCACAGTCGGGCATTTCAAGATAGACACCTTTGGTGTACATACGCTCACCATTGACATGAAGTACCCAATCAGCCATTGAAACCTCGCGAAGACCCGTCACCACTCTGTACGAATCACTAATTACACCGTCAATCAAGACGTCAATCTGCACCGTGCTTAGTGGTTGATCACCCAGTCCCCACGGAAACCACAGTGCAGGTTGATCAATATCGACAGTCCACATGATCTCGTTGGAGCCAGGCGAAAGAGAATGAACTTTTTGGGACAACACAATGTCATTAACACTTGTTCGTACTGTTGGAGTGCACGAAATACTCGCGTCAAGAATGGCTTGAAGCCGCAAATGTGCCTGAGCTTCAGTTGCGTCACGACACAAGATACGAGTCGATTCAATACCGACATGCCCAGTTGTCACTATTTCAATTGGCTGCCAGATACCAGCGTGATGAGAGCCGTTGACCTCCAAAATGAGTGAATGTGTGGTGTCAAGGCGAGACAATGCCGTGATGTCGTAGGTGTGGCGCAAGAAATAATCATCTTGATCACCGATGTATGCTCCGTCAAGCCAAATGTCAGCTTGATCAAAAATGCCATTGCATGTAATCCACAGTCGCTGATCTGAGGTGGGTATTTCGTGCTCATAAGTCGTGCGGTATAAAACGCCACCCGCATGGTCTGCAAAGGCCTCATTAGACCGCCATTCGCCGGGGACTTCCACGTCGTTCCAATTCAGCAAATCACGATTGCCAGAGAGAGCAAGACGGCGTGAGTCGTCAGTTGCAGGGGTGGCAATCCACTGCTCCACTAGGTGTTGCGGGGCGTCTCCGATACTGTTGGGAGATGACTGACGTGGCGAATACACCATCCAACCTTCCTACCACCTTGGGAGGCTTACGCGCCTCAGGGTGGGCATCTAGGTCTGTCAAAGACGAAATGCGCCTGAACGCCATCGCCCGTATCAAGGTCGGTGAGCCGTTGTTTGATGGCGTCTTGGGATACGAAGAGTCAGTGATGCCACAATTAGAAAATGCACTGCTTGCAGGGCACGATGTCGTATTTTTGGGTGAGCGTGGACAGGCCAAGAGCCGAATTATCCGCTCTCTCACTGGTTTGCTTGACGAGTGGATGCCCATTATCGCTGGCAGTGAAATAAATGATGATCCCTACAACGCCGTTTCGCGATACGCCATTGATTTATGCCAGAAGCGCGGTGACAAAACTCCAGTGACATGGGTTCATCGTTCTCAACGTTTCGGTGAAAAACTTGCGACCCCCGATACTTCAATCGCTGACCTGATTGGAGAAGTGGATCCAATCAAAGTTGCCGAGGGGCGATATTTGTCCGATGAACTGACCTTGCACTACGGACTCGTGCCTCGTACAAATCGTGGAATTTTTGCGATTAATGAATTGCCAGACTTGGCTGAGAGAATACAAGTTGGATTGCTCAATATTTTGGAAGAACGCGATGTTCAGATTCGTGGTTACAAAATAAGATTGCCCATCGACGTGATGTTGGTGGCGTCAGCCAACCCAGAGGACTACACCAATCGTGGCCGCATAATCACGCCACTCAAAGACCGATTCGGCAGCCAAATTCGCACGCATTATCCACTCGACACCGAAACTGAAATTGCCATCGTGCGTCAAGAGGCGCGTCCGGCGAGTATCGGTGATATTGATGTCAAAATGCCACTGTTTATGGAGAAAATAATCGCCACTTTCTCACAACAAGCACGGGCAAGTAGCCAGGTAAATCAACGCAGTGGTGTCAGTGTGCGTCTATCGATAAGCAACTATGAAATTTTGTGCGCCAACGCGGTGCGTCGTGCCCTGCGTGCTGGCGAGACCCATGTCGCTCCTCGCATCAGCGACCTTGAAGCTTTGGCCTCAAGTACGAGTGGAAAAGTTGAAATTGAGTCTCTTGAAGAAGGTCGCGAGTCAGCTATTTTGCAACAACTAATTTCTGGCGCGGTCCTTGCCGTCTATAAGCAGATTGCTCAGCACGAAAAAATGCGTGATGTGATCACCGCTTTTGAGGAAGGTGGTATCGCCCATGTCGGAGAAGATCGCGGATCACAAGAGCAAGCAGGATTAATAATGGACATGCCAGCCCTGCGCGAACCGGTGCTCGCCTTGATTGGTGATGACGAATCGCCTGCTGTCGTGGCGAGCGCTGTGGAGTTTGTGCTTGAAGGATTGCATCTTTCCAAGCGGCTCAACAAAGATGCAAATGGAACTCGCGCGACTTATCGTGCCCGCGGCTAGAGCATTCCAGAAGAAATCAAATTTTGGCAAAAGGCAACTTAGAAAACTGACGGTGACCGCGTCCAAAGCTCGCCAGTATCATTTTTGGCGGTATTCGTGGCTGCACCCGTCAGTGCAACAATTGGAATCGCCTCGGGTAGGCCGCGCATTGAGAGTGAAGCATGTTGCAAAACAGTGATGCCCTCTGGTAACTCCCCGAGGTGCTCGGCAGGAATCAGAACCTCAAGAGGCTCGGCTGCATCGCAAAGCCGTGCGGCGGTATTGACCGCCGAGCCGATGTAGTCATCTCCCTCAAACAACAATGCCAAGCCAGTTGCCATACCTGTGCGAATACTTAATGGCGCGCAGGCGGTCCCTGAACGCTTTTGAAGCTCCATCGCAAAGATGATCGCGTCGTTTTGTTGCAAAGCAACCACCATGCATCCGTCTCCGAGCCATTTCGCAATTCGGACGCCAGTCTCAGAGGCAACGTCACGAGTGACCGTGCGCCAAGCCGATAAGAGCCGACCGGCAGCGTCGTCGCCTTGTGCAGTTGTAAAATTGGTGAAGCCAGAGAGATCCACGAATATGAAAGTACGAGGCACGCGCATGTCTCCTACACAATAGGGGACTATTGTGCCGATATGGGTTCTAGTTTCTATTATTCACGTTGGGATGGCACCCAGCAGGGCTTTGATCTCGATGCCGAAGCGCTCTTGGATGAACTCACGGATGATTTGCTTTATCACGGAGATTTGAATGCAGCACTGCGTCGATTGATGCGTGAGGGAATGATGGACGCGGATGGAAATCGCATTGAGGGCTTGCAGGAAATGCTCAAGCGCATCAACGAGCGACGCAAAGAGATTCAGGAGAGTGGAGACCTTGGTGGGGTGTTTGACGAAATTGCCCAAGAGTTGCGCGACATCGTGGACGAAGAGCGTCATGCAGTCGACAAAGCGCTAAAAAATGCGGAGCAATCAGATGATCAGCGTCGGATTGAAAATGCCCAAAATTCGGCCATGGAACATAATTTCCGTCTTGATATGTTGCCCGAAGATCTTGCCGGAATGGTCAAGGAATTGCAGTCCTATGATTTTGAATCCAAAGAGGCAAGGCAACGTTTTGAGCAATTGATGGAAAAACTGCGCCAAGAATTGATGCAGCAGTTTGTCGATCAGTTATCGGGTGAGATGCAGAATATGTCTGCTGAAGATATGCAGCGCATGAAGGACATGATGTCTGAACTGAATCAGATGATTGAGCGGCATCAGGCTGGAGAAGATCCAAAGTTCGAAGAATTCATGGAGAACTTCGGAGATTTTTTTCCAGAGAATCCGCAAACGCTCGAGGAACTTTTGCAGATTATGGCGCAACGCATGCAGGCGATGCAGGCGATGATGAACTCGATGAGTCCTGAACAGCGTCAACAATTGCAGGAGTTGTCCGACCAAATGCTGGGTGACATGGATTTGCAGTGGCAGGTGCAACAACTCGGACAAAACCTGCAGGAGATGTTTCCGCAGCAAGGCTGGAACAAGGACTACAATTTCAGCGGATCAGAACCAATGAACATGGGTCAAGCCATGCAGTCAATGCAAGAGATGGGCCAACTTGACGAGCTTGAAGGGCTCCTTCGTAACGCCGCTAATCCGTCAGCACTAGCCGAAGCAGACCTCGACCGAGTACGAGATTTACTGGGCGATGATGCTGCAAAATCCATGGAGCGATTGGCTCAGATCACTAAGAAACTTGAAGAAGCGGGTCTTATAAATCGCAAGGATGGCAAGTTAGAACTCACTCCCCGAGGGCTTCGTGCGATCGGCAACAATGCGTTGCGCGAATTGTTCTCAAAACTTGCCAAAGACAAATTTGGCCAGCACCGAATAGCTAAAGACGGAAGTGGGCATGAACGTACATTTGACAGCAAGCCGTACGAGTTTGGTGACCCATTCCGCCTTGATCTGCAGCAAACAATTCGCAACGCGCTTCGTCGTCAAGGCGGGGGAACCCCAGTAAAATTATCCCACGAAGATTTTGAAATTGAACGAACCGAGCACTCAACTCGCTCGTCGACTGTGCTTATGCTGGATCTGAGCATGTCAATGCCGATGCGCGGCAACTTTGTACCTGCAAAAAAAGTAGCGATGGCATTGCACTCATTGATCAGCTCGCAGTTCCCGCGTGACTACCTCGGACTCGTCGGTTTTAGCGAAATGGCCCATGTTTTGACCCATGAACAACTACCTGAGGTGTCTTGGGATCTGGCTTATGGCACCAACATGCAACATGGATTCAGGCTCGCTCGACAACTGCTTGGCCGTCAAAGTGGCACTAAGCAAATCATCATGATCACCGACGGAGAACCCACCGCCCACATCACCCCGTCGGGCGACGTGTATTTCAACTATCCACCTGTGCGCGAGACAGTCGAAGCCACTTTGCACGAAGTAATGCGCTGCACAAAGGACAATATTCGAATCAATACTTTTGTTCTGGATGCCACTGGTGCGTTGCGGGCCTTCATCGAACAACTCACTCGCATCAACAATGGGCGTGCTTTTTTCACGACTCCCGAGACACTCGGCGACTATGTGCTCGTAGATTTCCTGGATAACAAAAAGCGAACATCTGTTCGTCAAGGGCGCTGAGTTTTCAACTTCTTGCCTTTTGGGCTATGATTTGGCACAATTACATGACTGTAATTACAGGTCTGCAACTAATAGTGGGGAATGGCAATAGTCACTCTCTGTGACATAACGTCCGAAAGGCAAATTTCGATGGCATTTGAACCCGATGACTTGAGCCAAGATCGCGCTTGGCAAGACGAGGCTAACTGCCTCGGTGTCGACCCCGATTTATTCTTCCCCGAACGCGGAGCTTCAACACGGGAAGCAAAGGAAGTATGCAGGGGCTGCGTCGTGCGCGGCGACTGTTTGGAATTTGCTCTTGTGAACGGCGAAAAGTTTGGAATTTGGGGCGGACTCAGCGAACGGGAGAGACGTCGTCTGCGTCGCCAACGCGCTCAAACAGTTCGGATCACCGGCACTGCTTAGTTTGCTCCGCGCAAAATCTTCGCGCGTCTAGCAATGCGTGACTCAATTGTTTTTTCTATTCCAAGATCCAGATGTGACCAATCATTTTTTGAAATTGGTGCAAGGGTTTGAGCGGTCGCGAGTCCTACCAGTTCTGCTTTTTTGATAGTGGCATGACTAGCGATTAGGCCATACACATCAGCTGGACCAGACATATTTATATCAATCAGATTCATGCTAATTTGGGTAAATTCACCCACCTGCAGTGCAAGCGCCCGCACACTGTCGCTGCGTACAAGTTTGGCAATGATCTGGGCCTCAGCAAGTGTTGTATCGGCAAGCCAAATATTATAAGCGACCAAAATAGAACGAGCACCAACGCAGATTGCCCCAGCGGTTGGATGTGGTGTTGATGTGCCAATGTCTGGTGTCAGTGATTTAAATGCGTGCTTGCGTATAAAAGGTAGTGATCTTTCTGGTCCGTAAAAAAAACACGGCACGTTCAAAGTATCAACCGACCAGGCCGCAAATTCATCCCGTGCTCGCAGGGCGTCAGTCATATTTGATTCCGCTAATGGAACGAACGGAACAACATCAACCACGCCAAGTCGTGGGTGCACGCCACTGTGCTCGTTAAGATTTATTTTTGCGACGGCCTCGCGGGCGAGAACGCGAGGGGCGAGTTCACCCACCAAGGTAAATACGCTGCGATTGTGGTCGCCGTCAGAGTGCAGGTCAAGTAGATCCCTGCTCACGCCGAGCGCAAGAGCCTCAACAAGGTCCCGATCGGACCCTTGGCTGATATTGACAACACACTCAAGCACCCCTCAGGCTTACCAGGCAATCAGTCCAAGTGCTACGGTCATGGTATGTGGTCATTCCTTGAAGGTCCCGAGCTAATTGTTCTTGTGGTGGTTGTGCTGGTTTTATTCGGCGGATCCCAGTTACCCAAGTTGGCAAAAAATTTGGGTCAGGCGCAAAGAGAGTTTAAAAAAGCGATGGATGTCAAACCTGACGACAAGTCAGACAATTCATCCTCAGACAAATAAATCAACGCCCCTCAAGCGGCTGTGACTCGGCGCTTTAGGATGCGGCGGCGCTCACGCTCGCTAGTGCCGCCCCAGACACCATGCTCGATATTCTCGGTCAAGGCGTAATTCAAACATCTCAGGGCTACGGGACAGTTTTGGCAGATTTTTTTGGCGGCAATAACACCTTTGCCGTCAATAGGGAAAAATGTGGAAAGGGGATAGATCCGGCAAGTTCCATCGTTCATCCATGAAGTGGGTGAAAGGCGGAAGGTCTTGTTTTGGCTAGTGGGTTGAACGATGACTTGAAATGTGGCTGACATGTCTCTCCTTGGGCTGCATTTCCAGGCTGGATCTGCTGATGTCTTGTCTGACGAGCCATACCACCTAAAAGTTCCCGTCTTGACCGATACGATGGGGGTGAGTTTTACTAATGCCACTAATCCATTTTGCGGAGGTCTCCATGTCAGATGTCACCATTACTGAGCCACCCGTAGCCCATGCTCGCATTGCCTACCTGGGGGCAGTTTCGCCTCATTGGGAGGTTTACGGAGACTACGGCGACCACGTTTTGTTGCAGGAGTTCCGAGCCCGGGTGTTGGCCCGCCTCGTTCTGGTGCCTCGTGATGACCCTCAATTTCGGCGCAATATGGCCCGCATTGTTCGTGATGCCGAGCGCGAGCGGATTTCCATTGAATGGGATATGGGCGATCCCAATTACGAGTTCTAGTAACCCCTAAGGGTGAACAATGAGTGAAGCCAAGACAAAAACTTGACGAGAGTACTGTCTTTGGTGCCCTCAAAGGACGGCCGCTCAATACGCTGAGAGTATGAATTCAAGATTTCTTAATCGCGAACTTAGTTGGCTTGATTTCAATGAGCGTGTTCTTGCCCTTGCAACCGAGGAATCAATACCTCTGTTGGAGCGCCTCAAATTTTGTGCCATTTTTGCCTCAAATCTAGATGAGTTTTTTCAGGTTCGAATTGCAGCACTCAAAGATCAAGTTGCGGCTGAAATTACAAAACCAGGGCCAGATGGTCGCAGCCCAATGGTGCAACTCACCGAGATTGCTCGCCGTGTTGATATTTTGACATCTCGACATGAAAACATTGTTTTTGAGGATTTGATGCCGCAACTATCTTCTGCTGGAATCAGTGTCTGCAAATGGAATGAGATCTCAGAGCAGGAACAAAAAGTCGCAACGGCCGATTTTGAGGAGCGCATCTTTCCTGTTCTCACGCCTCTGGCTGTTGATCCATCACATCCATTTCCGTATCTGTCAAGTCTTGCATTAAGCATTGGGGTATTCGTTCAAGATCCCCGCACCGAAGAGGAACGATTTGCTCGTATTAAAGTTCCCACTTTTTTACCAAGATTTGTCCAAATTGATAAAAATCGCTTCATCACAGTGGAAGATATAATTACTGCCCATCTGGATCGATTGTTTCCAGGAATGAGGATCAAACACGCCTCAACTTTCAGGCTTACCAGAAATGCCGACCTTACGCTTGAAGAAGAAGAAGCAGACGATCTTTTGCAGGCAGTCGAACTTGAGCTACGCCGTCGCAGGTTTGGAAACGCTGTACGACTTGAAGTTGAAAGCACCATTGACTTTCAAATGTTGGCAATATTGTTGGACGAACTCGCACTAGAGAAGTCAGACGTGTATTACCAGTGTGCACCACTTGACCTCACTTGTTTGTTGCAGTTACATCGTCTGCCGAGACCAGATCTCAAAGATACGCCGTGGTCGCCTGTAACGGCTGGCAGGCTTGCGGTTGCCGATCAGGCTGGTCGCTCAATCTTTAGCGTCATTCGCGAACGTGATCTCTTGGTGCACCACCCCTATGAATCTTTTTCGTCTTCCACTGAAGATTTCATTGCCCAAGCAGCCCAAGATACGCGGGTGCAAGGCATCAAGATGACCTTATACCGAACCTCTGGTGATAGCCCGATTGCTAGAAGTCTGATTGCCGCTGCAGAGCGTGGAGTCCAGGTTGTTGCCCTTATTGAGTTGAAGGCTCGATTTGACGAGGCTGTGAATGTGACATGGGCAAAAGCGCTCGAGCGTGCTGGTGTCCATGTTGTGTACGGAATGGCTGGCTTAAAAATTCACAGCAAATGTGTGTTGGTTGTGCGCAATGATGAGGACGGTATCCGGCGGTACGCCCATATCGGTACCGGTAATTACAATTCCAAGACGGCAAAAGTTTACGAAGACATTGGATTTTTCACATGCAATCCTCAAATAGCTGACGACATATCGCATTTGTTTAATCACCTTACTGGTTACAGCCATGACCAGGGATATGCAGAATTGATAGTGGCGCCCAAACATCTGCGCCGAACGATGCTCGAACTCATTGCTAACGAGGCAAATTTTGGAACAGATGGTCGAATCACAATAAAAGTCAACTCCCTTGCCGACACCCAGATAATTGAGGCGCTCTATCGGGCAAGCGACGCAGGAGTACTAATTGACTTGATTGTTCGCGGGATTTGCTGTCTGAGGCCAGATGCGTCAGAAAAATCTAATATTCGAGTTCGCAGTGTTGTCGGTCGCAATTTGGAGCATTCACGCATTTACCGATTCGGGCACGGCGGGCCGATCAACGATGCCCAATATTTCATCGGCTCCGCCGACCTGATGCCACGAAACTTGGACAAAAGAATTGAGGTTTTGGTTCCTGTCTCGCACCCTAAACATCGGTCTTGGCTCGACACTTCGTTGGAGTATCTGTTGGCAGAAGATGTTGTTGCTTTTGAGATGAAACCCAGTGGTGACTGGCATCGTGTCGGTCCGACTGAGTTCACGCCTGACACCGACGCACAGTCGCGTCTGTATCGCTGGGCAGCAGATGTCCAGTTGAGGCAAGGCGTGCCCAATTACAGGCAACCTGAATTATAGTAAGTCGCTATGGTTGTTCTTTTGGCAAGCACATTCTGCCCGCAAAAATCAACAGAGAAAGAAGTTTAAATATGGAAGAGTTGAGGTCTGTATTTCATCAACAATTAGAATTACTTCGCCAATCACTGACGGGACTGATTGCCTCAGTCATTGATCTGATTCCACGTGCGACAAATACACTGCTGAACGGCGATCTTGAGAGTGCAAGTTACTTGATTCAGTTTGATGATGAGATTGACACTCGGTCAATTGAACTTGAAGAGCGTTGCTACCAACTTATTGCCTTGCAGGCTCCTGTTGCAGGAGACCTTCGCCAAGTGGTGGCCATAGTTCGAATGGTGGCCGAGGTAGAGCGGTCAGGGGACCTAGCGGTCAATATCTGCAAGGGTGCACGCCGCATATACGGGCATGATCTAGACCCCAAGTTACGGGGCACCATCACAAAAATGAGTGACCAAGCGCAGAAACTGTTTGTTGCTGCTCTAGAGACTTTTGAAGAAAGTGATGTTGCCAAGGCTGCCGCCCTTGATGACATGGATAATTATTTGGACAGTTTGCATCGTCAATTTATTCAGTCAATTTTTGAGAGTCACTCCCTGGGCAATATCGACTTACAGGTAGCGATCCAGTTGGCGGTGATTGCACGATTTTACGAACGAATTGGCGATCACGCCGTCAACATTGGAGAACGGGTGAGATATGTGGTGACTGGTTGGCTGCCAGAACACAAAGGTGCAGCAAGGTACCGTGGTGTCAGTTCCTTGGATGACTCTGGTGGTGTTCCTCGTATAGATGAATCGTGAAGCCGAATAACAAATCTAGGTGGGAAACCGCCGTTGATGCTCTTCCTCTCGGAGTTATTATTTTTGCTGAGAGCGGGAAAGAAGTGTGGCGCAATTCGGTAGCTTCAAATATTGGGGGGGCTCGACATACCGAGGTATTAATAGACAATGCCGTCAATCAAATCAGTCGTCTTGTCCTTGGTGGTGAATTGATGTCTTCTCAAATGAATCTTTCAGGACCTCCAATCAGGGAAATCAGCCTGCAAGGAATACCGCTAGTAGACGGTGGTGCACTTGTCACCGTCAAAGATATAACCGACTTACTGCAACTTGAAAAAACACGCACGGACTTTGTTGCTAATTTAAGCCACGAGCTAAAGACGCCTGTCGGAGCAATTGCAATTCTTGCTGAACTGCTTGAGAGCGAAACAGATAGCGATACTGTCAAGAAGCTAGCGCAGCGAATAGAGTTTGAAAGCCATCGTATGACCCAGATGATGGACGATCTCTTTGAACTTTCAGGTATTGAAAAAACTTTGGCGCTGTCCTCAGTTGTCAATCTTACGGAACTTGTGCTTGAAGTAGAAAATAATTTATCGCTATCAGCTTCACGTGCCGGAATACTCATCAAGATAATTCATGAAGATACGCCTGTACTATTGATGGGTGATAGGGCGCAACTGCAATCAGCCATCAGCAATCTTGTAGAAAATGCCATAAAGTTCAGCAACGCTCGAGATGTTGTTGAAGTAAAAATCTGGCTGGATGAAAGTAACGTCTTTTTGACAGTTTCCGACCAAGGAATCGGCATACCAGCGGAGAGTCTCCCGCGGCTTTTTGAGCGCTTTTATCGAGTAGACAAAGCTCGTAGCAGGGGAACAGGTGGCTCAGGCCTCGGTCTAGCAATTGCGAGTCATGCAATTTCCAACCATCGGGGAACGCTTACCGTTGCATCATCAGAAGGTGAAGGATCGGTATTTTCAATTTGTCTTCCCCGTTAGAGAGCGAGCAAAGGTAATAAATCGTTGATGAAATTGTGGCGCCACAGAAAAGAAGCAGTATCTGAAGCAATTGTTGAGGTCAGCACTGAAGATGCTTTCTTGAGTCAAATGCAAACCGCACTAAATGCGCTGCCGATTGGCGTGATTATTTATGATTCGAACGGACAAGAGCGGTGGCTCAATCTTGCCGGGAAAATAATGATAGATCAGCAACGAGGTCACACACAGATGACACAGGCAATGTCATTGATGTCGGGCGAAGCAGTGAACGGGCATACGTCAAATATGCTTGTCGACATTGATGGGCCGCCGGAGCAGACCCTAGAAATCAGTTCAGTTTCTCTTGCCGATGATGGCGCATTATTAATGATTGAAGATATTCATGAAAAAATTATTACCGATCGGGTCAGGACTGACTTTGTGGCAAACATAAGTTATGAATTGAGGACCCCCGTCGGTGTTCTTGCGGTCTTGGCTGAGACAATCGCCAGGGAGATTGATAAAGCTGACCCAGACATCACGGGTCTTGCAAGGAGTGTGGTTCAGGAGTCCCACCGAGTCAGTCGGATTATTGATGATCTTCTTGAACTTGCAAAGATTGAATTTGATGGTGCCCAGCTGCAAGAGCAGGTAAGTATTGAAGTAATCATTTCCGAAGCGATTGAACGCGTAAGGGCAGTTGCGACCTCCAATAATATCCTCATCACCTCAACGGAAATAGATGAAAAAATAGTGTTAGAGGGTGATGGTCGCCAGCTTGTCTCGGCAGTTGCGAACCTCTGTGAGAACGCCGTGACGCACAGTACTTCTGGAAAACAAGTTCATGTCGGTGTCACCATTGAAAGGGGGTTTGCCATCATTTCTGTCATTGATCAAGGAGTTGGTATTGAGCCAAATCACCTTGACCGAGTTTTTGAGCGCTTTTATCGAGTCGATCAAGTCCGAAGTAGACAAACAGGAGGCACTGGTCTCGGATTGGCCATTGTTCGAAATGTGGCAGCAAATCATGGCGGGGAGGTGAACGTAGTGTCAACTCCGGGTGAAGGGTCGACATTCTCGCTGCGGTTACCGTTGAGAAGAAGGTAGAACTCATGAGGAAGATAGAACCCCTCAAGAAGGTGGAACTTATGTTTATGCAGGTCAAAAGTTTCCAAAGAGTCAAATTGGATCCGTTGCTGTTGTGGAGCGCTCTATGAGCATGCTTACTGTTCTGGTTGTCGAGGATGAGGAGTCATTTATTGAAGCCCTGTTGGTGGGGCTAAAACGTGAAGGTTTTCGAGTTGAGATTGCTCGAGATGGGCTTCAGGCTTTAGAGATGTTTGACCTTGTCAACCCAGATTTAGTTCTTCTTGATGTCATGCTGCCAAAAATGTCTGGTTTGGATGTTTGTCGTGAGCTTCGCAAGAAAACGTTGACTCCAATCATTATGGTCACGGCCAAAGGTGCCGAGATTGATACGGTTGTTGGTTTAGAAATTGGTGCCGACGATTACGTCACAAAGCCCTATCGCCTGCGGGAACTGACAGCGCGCATGCGAGCAGTCATGCGTCGCGTGCCACAAGAGCGTGGAGGTGAATTAAATTCTTCAATGCTGCAAGTCGGTGATATTGGGCTTGACCCGGAACAGCACGAGGTGGTGGTGCGTGGCGAAACAATGCAGTTGCCTTTAAAAGAATTTGAACTTCTGCATATTCTGTTGGCTAACGCAGGCCGAGTTCTCACGAGGGATACACTGATTGACAGGGTCTGGGGTAGTGATTATGTCGGTGATACAAAGACCCTCGATGTGCATATCAAGCGTTTGCGTTCCAAGATTGAGGTCAAACCGAATGAGCCAATGTGCATTTTGACGATTCGCGGTCTTGGATACAAGTATGACAAGTCTCGTTCGGGTTAGCATCTCCGTGTGAACACGGTTGATCCATCGATCCCAGACAGACTAGGTCGTCGGCCAGGAGGGCTTCCCCCAGTCGCGCCACTAGTTCGGCTGAAGCGCGTTCACGCACTCATGGCATCGGGCGAAACAATCATGGCAGTTGCATTGGCCGACTCTTTGTTTTTGTCAATCAGTCCCGATGCGGCGCGCACCAAAGTAATCCTATTTCTTGCCATTAGTATGGCGCCGTTTGCGGTAGTGGCTCCACTGGTCGGGCCCGCAATAGACCGAATGCCAGGTGGGCAGCGTTTGGTGATTTTTTTGGTTGCCACGTTGCGAGCAGTCGTGATGGTGGCCATGATGTTCAATGTCGACTCACTTGGTTTGTTTCCTTTGGCGTTCGCGGCCCTTGTCTTGTCTAAGACATACAGCATCGCAAAATCAGCGTTAGTGCCGTCATTAGTCGTTGGCGATGAAGGACTTGTCGAAGCAAACAGCAAACTTGGACAAATCTCGGGCATTGTCGGTTTTATAGTCGTATTCCCGGCTGGAATAGTGAATTTTTTAAGTACGCCCGCGGCATTATGTTTTGGCGCTGCTGTCTTTATGGCTGCAGCGATATTTACGTTTCAGTTGCCAAAAGATGTTGTCACTGCAGGTGTCAAAGCAGAACGTCTTGAAGTGCAGGAACTACATTCACAGCAAATTGTGCGGGCAGCAAATATGATGAGAATTCTTCGGGGCAGTACTGGATTTATGTTCTTTCACCTCGCTTTTTGGTTGCGTGGTGAAACCGCCGGGACAGCCTGGTTTGGTATTGCCGTCGGATTCGGCGCGCTGTGCACATTGGGGGCCAATACATTTGCTCCTGTATTACGCAGCAAGATGTCGGTCGAAAAAATGTTGTTGGCAACAATGATTGCGCTCGTGCTGGTGGGTTTTCTTGCGGGGTTCTCTGGTCGAATAGTCGCCGGCATCTTTCTAACTGGAATTGTCAACGGTGCAGCTGCCATTGGTCGTCTTGCCTTTGAGTCCATTGTTCAACGTGATGCGCCTGATGCGAATCGTGGGCGTGCCTTTGCGCAGTTTGAAACCCAAAATCAGTTGGCGTGGGTTTTGGCTGGGCTTCTTCCTGTTATTTTTAGTCCGTCGGGAAAGGTTGGTTTTTTTACCATTGCTTTGTCAGGTGTCGCTGGTTGTTTCTTCTTTATCAAACAAAAGCCGCGTGCTAGGCGAGGGCCTACTGCAACTCCAGACGCGCGATCCAGAGACCTGGAGCCTCCAACTCATTAGGCGTGGGTAAGTTGGTGGCATCAGCAACAAGCATCAGAAGTGTTTCTTCCCCGCCGCGTTGTACAACTCCTTCAATAAAGGCTCTTCCGCTCTGTAACTGTTGATGCGAAAGCTTTAAGCCCAAGAGATGCTCAACAAATACAGCGTCTGGTCCGGTTTCAAGACGCCGGCGCCTCGCCGCCTCGGCAATTTGTTTCCCCCCACCCAGAATTCGCTCAGTAACGAGATCAACAACGTGGTCTATGTACGAAACCACAGCAGAAGCGTGGGCGTGAAGAAGTGGGGCAATACGTTCTTGCTCGGGTGTACGAACAGCCCCCATCAGCGCAGTTGGGTCAGCGAACACATTTTGAAGATTTTGCATTGCACTGGGATCACTTATGTCAAGATCTGAAAGTTTGTCAAAAATGGCATTTGCATCGGGTCGGAATGCACCCACATGTTGTCTCACCAGCACCGTGACGCCTTGATCAACGGTGTTTGTCGATAATACAGCGTGTGATGTGAGCTCATGAATCAGCACCCACATTCGCACATCGTCAATATTGAGGCTCCAATCAGTGGCAAAAGCTTCAATTGAAGATGGAACAAGCATCAGTTGGCTCGTGCTGGGGCGAGGTAGTGGCAAGTCATATTGCCCAAATGCTCGCTGCGCCATTGCGCCGATCATCGAGCCGATTGACATGCCAAGTAGTGCTGGTGACATCATGGCGCTAAGCCCAGAGAGCATTGCCGACATTGGATCTTGATTGCTGTCAGTTGTGGGACGTTGAGAAAGAGCATTGGCAAGGTCTGTAAACAATGGACGAAAGTCTTGCAATGTGCGGTGCGCCCATAACGCGCGTGTAGTTGGATGTAGTTCTGTTCGGGTGTTGCGCGGGTCTGTCGAGAGTGTGGTTACATCTTGAACATGCATGTCAGCAATAGTGGCGAGTTCGGCAAAGGCGAATCGCACTTGTGGATCAGGATTCTCATCTGGTGAATCACCGACAGCGAGGGCTGCAAACTGTTTTGCCATTTCCCAATTAAGAGGTCCTTGAGCGGACATAGCCTTGGCCATATCTGCAAAGAAAGGCATGCCCCCGAAGGGATTTGGCATTTCGGGGGGGTCGGGCAAATCATCTGAGGGCATATGGCAAGGTTATGCGCAGTTAGCCTGCTCTGCATGACCCAATCAGCACAAACGACAGCACCATTAGTCGCTGTGCTCAATGCCCAGTCATTTGCCTCCTCACGCGACGATGGAGCCACAATGATTTCGCAAACGCGCTTATTTTTAAAAGATGCCACTGCGCGTCAGGTGACGCATCTTGTATTTGTTTCGTCAGCAATGGTGTATGGCGCTTGGGAAAACAATGCAGTACCTCTCACCGAAGATGCACCGATAAGACCCCATCCGGAATTTGGAATGGTGTGCGCGTTTGCTGCCGCTGAATCATTGGTTGAGGACTGGCGTAATTCAACGAGTGGTCGCTCATCCACGATTCTTCGACCAGTTCCAATCGTCACTAGTGGGGCTGTGAGTTCGTTGGTCGCTGCACTTGCTCAAGCAGCAGGAAGTGAGATGTCACTTAGTTTGCCCGCTGCCCAGTTCATGCATGCAACCGATTTAGATACTGCAATAGAACTGTGCCAAGAAAAGCGTCCAGATGGTGTGTTTAATGTGTCCCCAGACGGCACCATCAGCGGAGAACGTTTGCGTAAATTGGCGGCGCGACCGCTGCAATTGCGTTTGCCGCACTTTGCTGTTGGGTGGGTAGATGCGATGCGCTGGCGTGCAGAGCGGGGGCCAATTCCTCCTGGATTGCGTTCGTACTCGCGTTTCTCATGGGTGGTATCTAATGATCGACTCAAACAACTCGGCTGGGAACCACAAGTTACAAATGAGGAGGCCTACGTCGAGGGAACAGAAGGTTCGTTTTTTGGCGGGCTGAGTGTCAAGCGTCGACAAGGCATAGGTCTGTTTGTGAGCACGATGGTTATTGTTGGTGTTTTGATTGCGTCGCTGGGTCTTCTCAGGCGCCTGTTGCGTGGGAAAAATGTTGGATAGGTCACGATTAAGCGAAGTCATGTCAGCAATCAGGGAGTCGAGACATTGGGGCACTAGATTATGGGGGTGCAGTTGATCAGCATTAACAATAATTGGTGTGCAATAACTAACGAACCACTCCCAATCTTGGAGGCCTATGAATGGGCGATTTTGCCGAATTGTGGGGCCGTTGTGGTGTTTTCTGGAATCGTGCGAGATCATGCTGATGGACGCGCTGATGTCACTGCGTTGACTTACGAAGCCTTTGAGGCAGAAGTGACAAAAAAATTTGAGGACATAGTGAAAGAGTTGCGCAAGCGCTTTCCAGAGGTTGGACGGGTTGCGTTGCTGCATCGGCTTGGGACGTTGTTGCTGGGTGAATCATCCGTGTTGGCCGTCGTATCTGCCCCCCATCGGGATGTTGCATTTGAAGCCGCGCAGTTTGCTATTGATGCACTTAAAGAATCTGCGCCAATCTGGAAAAAGGAGCATTGGAAGGGTGGTTCTGACTGGGGTATCGGCACACACGACGTAGTTGCCCCTGGACAAGTAAAATCTTCCCAGTCAGCAACTGCAGCTGCCTCGGCGTCGGTTGATGGTGCCCGCCCATGACTGCGATGAGCATCTTGACATCCTTGATGATTCTTGGTGCAGCAGTATGCGGTGTCTCTTTATTGGTCTTGATATTTTTAGATTTTCGTACGACTCGGATTGACGATGGAATCTCGAGTTTTCGGCGACACATCGATGCTCTGTCCCCAGAGGCACGGCGTGATTCCATTATTCGTCATGAAGATAATTCAAAAGTGGGTCGGTCGGAATAATGGCTCGTGACCTCGCAATCGATCTCGGAACCGCCAACACCCTTGTTTACATGAAAGGGCGAGGAATCGTTCTTAACGAGCCCTCGGTAATAGCGGTCAATCGAAAATCAGGTGAAGTTTTGGCTACTGGCCACGAGGCGTGGGACATGATTGGTCGTACACCTAGCTACATTGTGGCTGTTCGGCCGTTGCGTGGCGGGGCAATCACCGACTTTGACATAACTGAGCGAATGATTCGACTGTTGTTACAACGTGTCGGAGTGTCGCGCTTCACGCGTCCCAAAGTTGTAATTTGTGTTCCCTCGGCGATTACTGAGGTAGAAAGACGGGCCGTCACAGACGCCACCCGTCGGGCGGGCGCATCAGACGCTCAATTGATTGAGCAACCGATGGCTGCTGCGATAGGTGCCAACTTGCCAATTGATGAACCCGTCGGAAACATGGTCATTGATATTGGTGGTGGGACTAGTGAAACTGCGGTGATTAGCCTCGGAGGTGTTGTCGCCCTCGAAGCGGTGCGTGTTGGAAGCTTTGACATTGACGCAACAATCCAAGCCTACGTTCGCCGAGAACACGGCGTTGCAATTGGTGAGCGAACCGCAGAAGAAATAAAAATTCATATTGGATCGGCAGAACCATCAGGCCAAGATCAGAGTGCTGACATTCGCGGGCGTGATTTGGTTTCTGGATTACCCAAAACGGTACGACTAACGGCAGAAGAGGTGCGTTTTGCCATTGAAGAGCCAGTTGCAGCCATCGTTCTATCCGTCAAACGGTGCTTATCAAAGGCCCCGCCAGAATTGGCTCAAGATTTCATCAGCAGAGGAATCTATCTTGTGGGTGGTGGGGGAATGTTGCATGGACTTGCCGACCGAATATCGCGCGAAACATCTGTTCCGGTCATGATGTCATCGCAACCACTTGAAGCGGTTGTGCTTGGTGCTGGGCATTGTATTGAAAATTACCAGTCACTTCGCGGGATGTTTATGGGCTCGCGGCGGTAATTGAATAAATTTTCCCTTCGAATGTGAGTACGTAAATACCACGTGAAGTCTGTTGCACTGCAATGACACTGCCAAGTTTTTTCACCAGTTCGGAAGTGCCGGCGAGCTTATTTCCTTGAAGTTGCAGTCCCATTAGTGCTCCGGAGCAAAAATCACTGAAAAGATATTTGCCGCGCAATCCAACTACAGGATTAGTGTTGCTCACTTTTATTCCACCGGTCACAGAACAACCAGCAGACCCATGGGCATACTCATAGATAGGTTTCAGAGATGTTGGTGCAGTTTGATCTGCATTGTAACGCTGTCTTCCCTCGTAGGCGCTCCACCCAAAATTTACATCGCGTCCTCCCGGGATCCCATTTTTTGCCAAGGCGAGATTTATCTCTTCCCATTTATTTTGACCAACATCAGCAACCCACAGGTTTTTTTCATCATCAAAGGAAAATCGCCAAGGATTGCGCAAACCGACCGACCAGATTTCGGCGCGCGCATTTTTGACGCCAACGAACGGATTGTCAGATGGAATTGTGTAGGGCTTTGAGGTGGTGCGAGTTGGGTCGATGCGCAGCATCTTGCCCAACAACGATTCGACGTTAAGTGCGTAGCGTTTTGGGTCGCCACCTGATCCGCCATCGCCAGTGCCGATATAGAGCATGTTGTCAGGTCCAGTGACGATAGCACCGCCATTGTGATTGGCGTAGGGTTGGGCAATAGTCATCAATTCTCGTCTTGATGATGGGCTAAAAACACCATTTTTTGCGACCGCGTACTCGGCAATGACGGTGTTGCCATTTGTATTGGTGTAGTTGATGTACGCAAAGTTTCCACGAAAAGCGAGTCCGAGAAGACCACGTTCACTGCCGGTTGTAGTTAGTGACGAAACATTCAAGACCAGAGTTAATTTTGTTGTCTTATAAGTCCACCGAAAGATGCGGCCTGGACGGGAAACGATATAGACGGCGTTTTCCTGAGGGCTTCGCTCAATCATCGCAACGGGTGTATCAACTGTCAGCACAAGTCTGGCTTTGGTCTGGGGACTGCTTGCTGCGGGAAGAACCAGCAGTACCGCAAAAAATGGCGAAAGAAATTTCATTTACGACGAAGCCGCGTCAGTCCTTCTTGCACGACTGTTACTGCGAGTTGGCCGTCACGCGTGAAAATTGAGCCACCTGCCAAACCGCGAGAGTTAGATGTGCTGATTGATGACTGGTCGTATAACAACCAATCATCGGCACGAAATGGACGATGAAACCACATTGCATGGTCAAGGCTGGCCATCTGAACACCGTCATCGTTCCAGCCGAGTCCGTGTGGCAAAAGAGTGGTGTCAAGCAATGTCATGTCGCTGGCGTAAGTAGCAATGCATGCGTGTAGGACGGGATCATCAGATAACTTGCCGTCTGCACGCAACCAGACTTGTTGTCCCGGTAATGCTGTTCCAGAGCGACTGAAGGGGTCACCTGTTATGTAGCGCAGGTCAATAGGCCGTGGGGCGTCATACCAATCACCAATCAAATGTTTGTGAGGAGCCATTCGTTCCTTGAAATCTGGAAGTGTTTCTGGATTGGGCACCTCGAGTGGCATCGGAAGCTGATGCTCTAAACCTGGCTCGTTAGCGTGAAAACTTGCTTGCAAGTTGAAGATGACTTCACCATGCTGAATGGCCAAAACTCCACGAGTCGTAAAACTCCGTCCGTCTCGCAGGCGGTCAACTTGATACAAGATGGGTGCGCTGGGGTCCCCTGGTCGCAAGAAATATGAATGTAGCGAGTGCACGTGACGGGTTCGGTCGTCAACTGTGCGAGCGGCAGCGACTAGAGATTGTCCCGCAACTTGACCACCAAAAACTCGTTGCCGGTTTTCTATCGGGGAGACACCACGAAAAATATTGACCTCAATGGGCTCTAGGTCAAGTAGGGCAACAAGTTCGTCAAGAGGCGAAGGCATGACCCCATAGTAGGGTCGGAGCATGACACTTCTACCACTTAACCCAGATCAGTTGCTCACCACCACTCGAGCAGTGCGCAAAAGGCTTGACTTTTCGCGCCCTGTCGAGGAACATCTCATCCGCGAATGTGTTGACATTGCGATGCAGTCTCCCTCTGGCTCAAACAGCATGTCGATGCAATTTGTAATTGTGCGAGATGCCCAAAAACGCAAGGCGCTTGGCGACCTCTATCGGGATTGCTATGCGATCTACTCTCAAATGGACGGCACTTATATTCGCACGATCGACAAGGGCGACGCTGCAAGTAATGCCTCACAGCAAAGGTCCGCAGACTCTGCGGATTTCTTGGGTGAGCACATGGGTGATGCCCCTGTGTTGGTCATTGCGTGCAATACCGGCGCACGTACGGACAATTTGCCAGGGATGGTAGCGGCATCACTTTCGGCAAACATCGTTCCGGCGATGTGGAGTTTTATGCTTGCCGCTCGGGCGCGCGGCTTAGGCACTGCATGGACAACCGTGCATTTGTTTATGGAGCAACAAGCTGCTGATATTTTGGGAATACCTTTTGACACGGTGCAGCAATTCAGTTTGTCGCCGCTTGCTTATACGAAGGGAACTGAATTCCGCCCCGCTGCCCGTCCGCCAGCCGAGAGCATTATTCACTGGGATACTTGGTGATTGATCCTGTTCTGCGTCGTCACGCTTTGACGGCGAACGGATTCATGCCAGAAGACGAGGGTGACGCTCTTTACGAGGCAGCCTTGAGCGCCGCCCACGGCGTTGCTGACGCACCATTTGTTGAAGTGGGTTCATATTGCGGTCGCTCTACAGTTTGGCTTGGTGCGGCCGCACGGGAGTCTTCACGAACTTTATTTGCCGTTGATCATCATTTTGGGAGTGAAGAAAACCAACCAGGATGGGAATGGCATGACCCATCGTTGATAGATCCCAAAACAGGTCGCATAGATACCTTGCCATTTTTTCGCGACACTATTTTGGGTGCTGGATTATCTGATGTCGTCGTGACGATAGTTGGTGATTCCGCAACAATCGCTCGTTATTGGTCAACGCCATTGGCTTTTTTGTTTATTGACGGAGGCCATGGTGCCGAGCCTGCGACACGTGATTTTTTGGGTTGGACACCACTGGTCCTGCGCAATGGAATACTTGCCATCCACGATGTCTTCGAAGACCCAACAGACGGAGGAAGGCCACCGTTTGAAAACATATATTTACCGGCGATTGAGAGCGGGCAATTTGAAGAGGTCAGTGCAACGGGTTCGTTGCGCGTTTTGCGGAGGAAGTAAATACTCGTGATGCACGTGATCCGTGGCTGATTGCGTCTCCCGCCAAGATAACCGCAGCCGCAGTGTAAGCGCTGTATTCATCGGCCGGAAAATGCACAATCGTTTTTTCTGGTTGCACCGGATAGACAATGCCTGTCCAATAGGCGCCGTCATCTCGGCGATGTGGCATTGTCCATAACAGTAGTTCTTTGGCAGTTTCTCGATCGCCAGCCGCGCAATGGGCGATTGCGCACTCTGCAGTCTCAGCGGCAGTGACCCACTGCTCGTCGTGAACACATCGCACTCCGCGATCATCAAGGACAAACTTGTCCCAACCTTCAGCCAAACGGGCCTTTGCTGCTGCACCCGTAAGTGATCCAGTCAGAACTGGGTAGTACCAGTCCATCGCCCAGCGTTCTTTTGGCTCAAAAGCACCCAAATCGTGAGCGATGACATCATCAATCATGTCGGCAGTCGCCATCCACTCCGGCTGTGGATCACCGAGTGAATCACCAAGCGCAACACCGCAACGTAGAGCATGACGAATACTTGAACAGCCCGTGAGCAACGCATAATCCCACGGAGTGCTGTCTACTTCACGGGCCCAAAGAATAGTTCCATCAAAGCGCTTCAGAGACATAACGAAATTAAGCGCATTGCGCACCATCGGCCACCACGAGGAAACGCGCGCTCTGTCTTGAGTGCATAAGAAGTGATGCCACACTCCGGCAGCGACATATGCAGTGACATTACTGTCTAGCTTGGAATCTTCAACACTTCCATCTGTTAGATAATAATTATGCCAACTTCCGTCTGCGCGCTGAATATTGGCGAGCCAGTCGTAGGCGAGTGCAGCGGCATCATGTCGCCCCATGACATCAAGAGCCATTGCTGTTTCGACATGGTTCCACGGGTCACAATGACCGTTTGGATACCAAGGGATCATCCCGTTCTTGAGTTGCAGCGTTTGGATTGAGTCGGCGGTACGCAATAGATCGGCCGTGCTCAATATGCCAGGTAGATGAGGCATGGGTTGACGATCTAGCATTGTCTGGCCCCCATTTGAGTCGTAATTTTTTTAGTTGAGTAGACGACGTAACTTTTACCCAGCAATGGGTTGAGAAATCGATCAGCAAGCCGTGTTGACTTGGGTGCTTTTATGATGTCCCACTCTAAAAATCGTTTATAAGTGGCAACCGCCCTGTGCTCATCATTTGTCGGTCCGACTACGCAACGCAGCCACCAGTAGGGAGAATGTAAGGCGTGGGCATGATGACTGCCGCGCACCGTCAGACCAGCCGAGCGCAACTTTGCTTTGAGCTCTGTCGCACTGTAGATACGCACATGACCACCCTTGCTGATTGGGGCATGGTACTGCTCTGACAACATCCAATTAATTTTCTCGGGCCACCATGTTGGGACAGTAACGCCAAGTGAACCACCTGGCTTTAGAACACGAACAAGTTCTGAGATTGCCGTGACATCATCTTGGATGTGCTCGAGTACTTCTGAAGTGACCACACAGTCAAAGGTGTTGTCAGCAAAGGGAAGTTTCGTTGCATCACCACGAAGTGCGCCACCGAATTGTTCTTCGCTGATTTCGTTCGCAGCAGACATGGCAGCAAAGGTGGCACGAGTTGTGGTGACCTCTTCTTGGGCGTAATCAAGTGCGAAGACGGTTGCGCCTTGACGGGCGGCTTCATATGCATGGCGACCAAATCCAGCACCAGCATCTAAAAACATGTCTCCAGGTTGCAGCCCCAGACGATCAAAACGAAGCGTCAGCATTTAAGCACCAGACTTCTGTACATTTTTCGCAATTTTGCGTTGATTATGAGGCATTGCAAGAACCTCACGGTATTGATCAACTGTCAGGGCCGCGCAATGTCTCCAGCTCCAGCGCTCCGTCACCCGTTGTCGTCCGGCCGCACCGATTCGTTGACGTAGGTCAGCATCATCAAGCCCGCGACGGATCGCTGCTGCAAGTCCATCTGCATCACCAGCTTTGCATCCAATCACCGTGTCGTTGTCTACGCCAGTCACCTCAGGTAGCGCACCACCATCCGTAGCGACAAGACATGTCCCTGTTGCCATCGCTTCAACGGCTGGCAAACTGAATCCTTCATAAAGACTCGGAACGACAGCAAGTTCTGCTTGAGCGTATAACTCGACGATGCGTTCATCGGTTACTCCGGACACAAAGTCAATGCAATCGCCCAGTCCGAGTGTTGTAATCAGATCAGCACTCGCACCTTGTCGGGCTTTGCCAATAATAGTTAGTCGAACATCTCGTTCCGTGCGCAACTTTGCGAGTGCCTCTAGTAGGTAAGACAATCCTTTAAGCGCAACGTCTGCAGATGCGGTAGTAATTAGGCGTCCAGGTTCACGCTGAATGTGGGCGAGTGGTCTGAAGAGATCGGGATCGACACCAACTGGCACCAAGCGCATACGGTCTAATGACACGCCCATGTCCGTATGAATGTCAGCGATGCTATTTTCACTAACGACCACGATACGTGGCAATTTGCTGGCAACTTTTCCTTGCATCTTTACAAAGTTGTACCAACGCCCGATTGAGCGACGCTTGCGCCAATTTGGTGCGTGGTTCATCTCTAGTTCACGGTCTTTCGTGATCGGGTGATGCAAAGTGACAATTGTTGGAATCATTTTTTCAATTTTTAAAATGTCATAACCCAGACATTGATTGTCATGCACGAGATCAAAGTCATTGATTCGTGATGCCAAGGCCCGCTTTGCACGTTTGCTAAAAGCAAGAGGCTCGCTGAAAGTTCCGGCCATGTACTGCAAAGTCTCCAAGACATCAGGCCAATTTTTAAGCTCCCAATAAGCGGGAACTCGACCAGGGTATTGATCATTAAAAATATCCAGGCTTGGCAATTTGTGCATAGGAATTCTGGGATCAAGAATCGGGTAGGGCTGACCACCAAAGACCTCAACGCTGTGACCAAGATCAACTAAAGCCTTGGTTAGATGACGGGTGTAGACGCCTTGCCCCCCAACATGGGGTTTGCCTCGATAGGTGAGATAGGCAATTCGGAGGGGGCCGTCAATGTCAAACGGCTCTGTCATAGATCCTTTAGGATAACTGTCGGATTTCTTATTGACGCATGACCAGTGGTGCCGTTGGCTTGACCAAATCACCAGGTACTTGTTCATTTGGTCTAAATCCATGTCTTATTCGCGCAGGTCGCCAGGGGCTGCTTCTTGTTGGTGTTTTGGCTGGTGTTGCAGGGGTCAGAGTTGTAAGCGCTGCTCCATCAACCACGGTGAAGTGGAAAGTGTCGTCTTTGACAGCGGACCAAGGGATGAGATTATCGTCCATTGTCTTGCTGAATTAAGGATCATGGATTGACAAAAGCAGTCCAGATTTA
>SXGU01021118.1_pt1 | contig 98320 bp, 84 predicted proteins | sample 3174531 | NCBI WGS metagenome assembly SXGU01 (sample SAMN11356863, study PRJNA531348) | freshwater metagenome | isolation source: freshwater sample F1-140 | place: China: Fuxian Lake, Yuxi | collected 2017-12-25
AGATAGTTTTTGGGGGGATGGGTATTTCGTTGAATCAGTCGGAACTGTAAATTTTGAAACAATTCGTGAATATGTGAAGAATCAGTAAATTTTCGTAGAGGCGAAAGCCACGGCTTTTAAGCCGTCGGGGCTTTTACTTTTCTTTGAAGATGTTTTAGATTTTTTGAATAAATTTTACAAAGCGCTGTGTACCATGAATAAATATGGCTATGCAAGGAGTATTGTTAGACTGAAGAATGAGTGTCTGAGTTGCATTTCAGGCTTGAATGTGCCCAGTAAAAACATGGCATTATTTTTTAATGTAAGCTTGTAAATTGGCTTGTAATGCTTGTTTTGATTGCGTTTTTATATGAAATGTATAAACTTTATTTTGTTTTTCTTTAATTGTTAAAAATTCTTTTTTGAATTTTAAGCACGAAGATGTGAGGTTATTATGGCAATTTTTACGGTTGAATTTTGGATTTCAGTCTTTGTTTTTTGCATTATTTTTGAGCTTAGTTCTCCTGGACTTTTTTATTTTATAGCTCCTGCTATTGGGTCATTAGCTTCAGCATTATTTGCCTGGTATGATTGGGGGGATTTTGAACAATTGATGGTTTTTGTAAGCGTGTCGCTTGCAGCATTTGTTCTTTTGCAAAAATATGTGCGTGTACCACATAAAAAAGAAAAACATAATGCTTTGAATGCTGAAGGACTTATTGGGAAAATGGGTATCGTGACTGTGCCAACAGAGGGTTTTATCGCATTAGTTAAGATTGGCAGTGAAGTGTGGCGTGCGCGCACGCAAGATAATATGTTTCTTAAACAGGGTGATTGTGTTGTAGTTTCAGATATTGTGGGAGCTACGTTACTTGTTGTTAAAACTTGTTGTTAAAAAATAAAATTATTAATGAGAGGATTTATTCATGATTATAGGAATTTTAGTTTTAGTTGTTATGTTTATTGGATTTATTCTTTTGAGTAAGTCAGTGTATTTGGTTAAGCAATCAGAAGCTATTATTATTGAGAGGCTTGGTCGTTATTCCAGAACATTGACACCTGGAATTCATGTGATTAACCCTTTTATCGATGATAGTCATAAGGCTGAATGGACGTATTTGTATACTGAGGACCATGGCAAACGGTTTGTGCGTTATAATAAGACAATTACACGTATCGATATTCGTGAATCTGTGTATGATTTTCCTAAGCAAAATGTGATCACAAAAGATAACGTTTCTATAGAAATTAATGCTGTTTTGTATTATCAAATTATTGATCCTCGAGCAGCAATGTATGAAATTTCTAATTTACCTGAAGCTATTGAAAAATTAACACAAACAACATTGCGAAATGTGATTGGTTCGATGGATCTTGATGAAACATTGGTTTCTCGTGATCAAATTAATCACAAACTTTGTTTAATTTTAGATGAAGCAGCTGATAAATGGGGTGTGAAGGTAAATCGTGTTGAAGTACAAGAAGTTAATCCTTCTCGTGAAATTCAGCAAGCAATGGAAAGGCAAATGCGTGCTGAACGTGATCGTCGCGCAGTAATCTTGGAATCAGAAGGTAAAAAGCGTGCAGCAATTTTAGAAGCTGAAGGTGAACAAGAATCAAATATTCTTAGAGCTCAAGGTGCCGCTCGTGCACGTATTATGGAAGCTGAAAGTTTAGCAGAGGCACGTATGAAAGTTTCTCAGGCAGAAGCAGAAGCTATTAAAATGGTTACTGCATCAATGTCAGGTGAAAACGCAACGTCTTATTTAATTGCTGAAAAATATATCGCAGCTTTTGGACGTATCGCTGAAAGTGGAAATGATAAGCTTGTGATTGTTCCCTATGATGTAGCACAATTAACTGGTACATTGAGTGCTGTTAAGGAAATTATTAAATCTTAGATTCTTTTAGATTTAAAAGATTTTAGGGGCATATACATGCCCCTTTTTCATATTTTAGACTTGCTTTTGTACTTGTCGAATTAATGTAATAATTGGTTCTTGATTTTTTTCAAGTTCCGTTTGACTTATATAAGTGAAAAATTCCTTATATGTATGAGACATTGATTGCGCATTTGCAACTTGATGGTTATTTGCAACATGAGTTAAGGGTACAATAAGCGAAGGTTTTTTTAATGCTAAAATTTCAAAAAGTGTCCCAGCACCTCCTCGGCTGATAATGATATCTGAAGCAAGATATATACGTTCCATATCTGTAGAAAAATTAAAAACATGGGCTGTTATTCCGATGCTTTTATACCACATTCGCAACGGTTCAGCAGAATCATTACCAACTTGATGAAGGATTGTTATGTCTTTAAAAAGGTCTTGGTGTGATGCTACAAAATTGGTAATAATATAATTGAGCATACGAGAACCTTGCGACCCTCCTGCAATCAGAAGTGTAATTTTTTCTTCAGGAATAAGTAATTGTTTTTTTGCTTCAAAAGAAGAAAGTGTTGGGTATCTTATTGAGGGTTTAAGTGGATAGGGGACAAGCTTTGTCTTTTTATTTGAAAAATAATGCAGAGCTTCTTTAAAACACACCTGAATGCTTGTTGCCAGAGGAGCAAGATAATAGGTTGCTTTTCCGGGCGCAGCATTAAGTTCAAAAAGTACTATGGGAATACGTAAAAGATATCCTGCTAAACAAACAGGAATTGAAATATATCCTCCCATACTGATAATGGCAGCAGGTTTATTTTTTTTGAGAACTTTAAAAGCTTGGTAAAAAGATTTGAGCAGTAACCAACTAAATTTTAACCAAGAAAAAGGGTTTTTTAAAGAGGGTAAGTTGGGTAAGTCAAGGGGAATGTGCATAGCCTGCGGTTCAAAATTTTTTACGATAGCAGCATCGAGTGGTTCAGCTGTTGTGAAAAAAAGAAGTGGATGATGTGGATATTCTTGGGATGCGTAGGTATGGGCAGGAATAATATGCCCCCCAGAGCGTCCTGCTACGCAGCAAATAAATGGCTGGTTCGTCATTGTAGTAGTTTTCGATAGTGACATGATGATAAAAAAGTATGTAAAGCTATGCGTAATTCTTGATCTTTTATAGTTTGTAATGCGTGTGCCTCTTTTGAATTTAAAATAATAAGATGATATTCAACGTTGGTTGGAGATGCAAGAGTTTTTTTGATTTTTACTGGTGGTTTGAATGCTGCGTATTTAAATCGTAATGTTTTAATTTTATTTTCACCCAATGCCTGATTGATAATTTTTTTTATGACTGAAGACAAAAGATATAATTCTTGAAGCCATGCAGATTCATAGACGCCAATAACAAGCATGTCGTTTTTTATTTCTTCAAGTTTCATTTTATCACCCAGATCACCTACAATGACAGACCACTCTGATAAAAGCTTTATTTTCCAGTCTTCATCTTTGAAGAAATCTTTTATGAGTGTTGCGCAAGGAATCATGACAGGCGAACCTTTTGTTTTTGTAAAAAAAAGTTTTTCCAAAAAATTTTTGCACTTCCTGGTTGTGGTGGATTTTCGAGTGTATTTAAGCAAAGGGAAATAAAGGCTTGAGTAGCATGTATTTTATTGATTGCATGAGGATAAGTCTTAAAAAGTTTTTTTAATGTTTGTATCCAATGATTTAGCAAATAATCAACCTGAATTAAGCAATCGTATTCTGTCATTGTACATTGTTGAAGTTCTTTTGAAAAAGCAAGGGGGTCGCTATTTTCAAACGTTGTAAAATAATTGGTAATGGAAGCAGCTTCTTTTAACTTGATTGATGTAGGTATGTAGTGTGTAATTGATCGCGAACGAATGGTCGAAAGGACGAGTGATGGGCGATTTGTCAGAAAAACGAAATGATATCCCGTTGGAGGTTCTTCTACAATTTTTAAAAGGCTATTTGCGCATGAAGGATTTAAGAGATCTGCTTTTGTAATAATAAAAAAAAATGGATCTTTTGGTTCTCGTGCAAGTTGTGAAAGCCTATTAATAGGCTCAAGATTTTCAAGAGTGTAACGTTCATTGGGTCTGATAATGCATAATGAAAGATCTTTTTCTTTTATTATTTGACCACAGCGATAACAGTGCGAACATCCATTGCATGTCCCCGTTTTTTGTATTTCTTTTAATGTAAAATTAAAAGTGTCTTCTTCGGCTCCAACGATGAGAAGTGATGGATGCTGAGTTATAATGGTTTTCATAGCACATTGCATTTCGTGAGATGATTAAGTGCTTCAAGTATATTTTTTTCAATTGAAAGCTGAGCATTTAATTTAATAACATGGGGATTATTTTTAAAATGTTTTTCGAAATTATGTTCTGCTTGTTGTAACATTTCAATTTTTTTTTCAAAATCAGTCAAAGGTTTGTTTCGAGCAATTAATCTTTTGTAAGCAGTCTGTGCTGGTAATGCTAGAAAAAAAACAAGATCTGGAGACCTTTCATACATAGCCCATGTATTGATAGCTTGTATTGTTTTTAGGTCTAAATTATGGCCATACCCTTGGTAAACCATTGAAGAATCTGCCATTCGATCTGAAATTACAAAAATATTACTTTCAAGAGCTGGAAGAACGACGCTTTGAAAATGTTGCGCTCGGTCTGCTGCAAAGAGAAGAAATTCTGCACGATCTGCAAGTGCAGTTTCTCGATGCATTAAAAGGTTTCTGATATGCGATCCTAAAGGTGTTGCCCCAGGTTCTTTTGTCAGAAGAACTTCTTTGTTGTGTGAACGTAAAGTTGTTGCAAGTGCAGCACAAAATGTTGATTTTCCTGATCCATCTATGCCTTCAACGGCTATGAGAAAACCATGTGTTAATTTTTTTTTAAGAGTGGTATTCATAGGGGGACTCGTGAAATTTTCTGAAATAGGCCTACGTAGAGTGAAAATTACTTGATTTGAAAATTGGTGGAGGCGATGGGAGTCGAACCCATGTCCGCATACTATCAACCGATAAGTTCTACATGCATAGTCTTTGTTTGCACTTAACACAATCCCAAAGACAGGATGAATGTGTTAAGTCTAGTTTGTTCTACGCAACAGGTTACTCTCTAGAAAACCTACCTGTGAGTTCTATTATATTTTTACGCAAAATGATAAAAGAATAGACACTCTTATCATTTCACGGCTTTTACTTAATTACTTAAGCAAAGGCAGCCGCGAAGGAATGACCCCTCGCTGGTTCAAACGCATTGTTTGCATTTATGTTTTGACTCTTTTTTTAACGAGCACAAAGACAAAGCTCGGCACGCACCTACCAGCCTCCTGAACACGTCGAAGCCAGTACGCCCCCAAAACTATCAAAGATCAATTCAAATACGTATACAGCTTACCATAAAAAATAAGTTTTCGAAACAACTGTCTTTGACTCTAAAAAGGTGATTGGGTTTCATGGGAGCTTGTTGCGTTTTTATAAACAAAAAAGTTATAATTACGATAAGGTTAAAAACTTTTAAGAAAGGTTTCGTATGAAAATGGATCAATATACAACAGCAAGTCAGGAACTTTTACAGAAGGCTGTAGAAATTGCCCGTCATTTTCGCAATAGCACGCTTAATCCACTTCATACGTTAGCCGCAGGAATTGAGAATGAATTTTGCATTTCCTTTTTTTCGCTTTGCAATCTAGATCTGAAATCTTTGGCTCAACTTGTAACTCAAGAACTTGAAAAATTTCCTAAGCTTGCGCGTGCACAATCAGTAGATCAGATGAGCATTGATGGAGAAATGGAGAAATTTTTACAATTGTGTGAAAAAGAAGCTAATGCTCTTGGGGATCAATTTATTAGTCTTGAACATTTTTTACTTGCATGGACAGCAACTCCAACATTACCAGCATCTATTCGTACTTTTTTTAAAGAAGCTCGGTTTGATGGCTCGGTTATTAAAAATAATATGCATGTACTACGAAAAGGAAAACAAGCTGATAATAAAAATGCAGAAAATAGTTATCAAGCTCTTGAAAAGTATACGATTAATGTTACAAAGCTTGCTAAGCAAGGAAAGCTTGATCCTGTTATTGGTCGTCATGAAGAGATTCGCCGTGTTATTCAAATTTTATCCCGTAGAACAAAAAATAATCCCGTGTTGATTGGAGAGCCCGGTGTTGGTAAAACGGCAATTGTCGAAGGTATTGCACAGCGAATTATACATAAAGATGTTCCAGAAAGTCTTTTGCATAAAGAAATATTTTCCCTTGATTTAGGGCTGTTGATTGCAGGTACAAAATATCAAGGAGAATTTGAAGAGCGTATCAAACTTATTCTTAAAGAAATTGAAAATTCGCAAGACAATAGTATTCTTTTTATTGATGAACTTCATATGCTTGTTGGTGCTGGATCAAGTGGAGGGGGGATGGATGCTTCAAACCTTTTAAAGCCTGCGCTTGCTCGTGGACATCTTCATTGTATTGGAGCGACAACACTTAAAGAATATAAAAAATATATTGAAAAGGATGCGGCACTTGAGCGTCGTTTTCAGCCAGTTCTGGTTGAAGAGCCTTTGCCTGATGATGCAATTTCTATTTTGCGAGGTCTTAAAGAACGCTATGAACGTCATCATGGTATAAAAATTAAAGATCAGGCCCTTGTTGCAGCTGTTAATCTTGCTTATAAAAATATACCAGATCGTTTTTTGCCAGATAAAGCGATTGATTTAGTTGATGAAGCGGCTTCTATGGTTCGTATGTCGATTGATTCACAACCAGAGGCAATTGATCATTTAAATCGACGAATTAGTCAATTAGAGATTGAGAAGGTTGCATTAACAAAAGAAAAAGATGACAATGCTCAACAACGACTTCAAGAGCTTCAAAAGGAACTTGCAAATCTTAAAGAGGAACATACAAAATTACTGAATCAGTGGAAAGCTGAACGAGCCCCTCTTGAAAAAATTAATAGTTTAAAACTTGCGCTTGACGATGCTCATTATAATTATCAAGTTGCTGAACGTGCGGGCGATTTTGCTAAAGCATCAGAAATAAAATATGGGACAATAACGACACTTGAAAAAAACTTAGCGACAGAACAAAAAAAACTGGAATCTTTAAAATCATGTCTTATTAAGCAAGAAGTTGATGAACAAGATATTGCAAAAGTTTTATCACGTTGGACAAAAATTCCGGCAGAAAAATTGCAACAAAGTGAAACTGAAAAACTTTTGACGATGGAACATTATCTTCAGGAACACGTGATAGGGCAAGATGAGGCTGTTTTGAAAATAGCGCATGCTATTCAAATGCACCGAGCGGGATTGACTGATCCAAATCGTCCCATTGGTTCATTTTTATTTTTGGGACCTACGGGTGTTGGAAAGACAGAAGTAGCAAAAACATTAGCACATTTTTTATTCAACGACCCTCGTCATATGATACGTATTGATATGTCGGAATACATGGAAAAGCATGCAGTTGCGCGTCTTATTGGGTCTCCTCCTGGATATGTTGGGTATGAAGAGGGAGGTCAATTAACAGAGCAAGTTCGGAGAAATCCTTACAGTGTTGTGCTATTTGATGAAATTGAAAAAGCACATTCAGATGTTTTTAATGTTTTTTTACAAATATTGGACGAAGGACATTTGACCGACAGTCAAGGTCGTACAGTATCTTTTAAAAATACAATTATTATTATGACTTCAAATGTTGGTTCATCGCTTATTTTAGAGGCAGATACTATCACAGAAAAAGTTAAACAATCAATTGAGAAAGAACTTCATGCGTTGTTTAGACCTGAGTTTTTAAATCGAATTGATGCAATTGTATTTTTTAATAGATTGACAGAGATAACTATTGAAAAAATAGCTCAAATACATAGTAATCAGCTTGTGTCTCGAATGCGAGATCGGGCAATTGCGTTACAGGTTGATGATGCTGTTATTAAGCGTGTAGCAAAAGAAGGGTATGTAAAAGAATTTGGAGCTCGTCCTTTAAAACGTGCGCTTCAGGAATTGGTAATTCTACCTTTGTCACAATTTATTTTACGTAATCCAGAAGCAAAAACGATTCATGTTTCACTTAAAAATGATGTTGTAGTTATAGCATAAAAAAACAGATCGAAGGACTATGTAGTTCTTCGATCTGTTTTTATTTTAATAATTAATATTTTATTAATTATTGATTTTTTGATGTTTCTTGATACTGACTACGAAGTGCTGCACGGCGTTCACGTCTATTTCTAAAATGTTCTTGTTGCATATTTTTTAATTCTCCTTCTTTACGCATAAAAGCAGGAACATCATAATCATTTTTATTAACGGGCAGGGCTGTAGATTGGTGTTGATAAGAAATGGTATTGTGCATTTTATCGAGTGCTTGATCAAAATGTTCATATTTGTCATGTTCAAGTGATTCTTGTTTTTGTTCTTGAGGATTAAGAAGTTCAATTGTTTCTTGTACGATAGTAACATGAGGTACAATGTGTGGTTGTGTAGCTGAAACTTTTGCGAGATCAATTGAGGCAGTAGTTTCTTTTTTTACTTGAAGTACTGCTTGTTCTGCGGGATTAAATCCAGTTGCAATAACGGTAACTGCCATTTGATCTCCCAAGGCATCGTCAATGACTGAACCTAAGATGATATTTGCATTTTCATCAACTTGGTCATAAATGACTGATGCGGCAGCGCTAATTTCATGTAATCCTAACGATGAACTTCCTGCAATATTAATTAATACCCCGCGAGCACCGGTGATGCTTACATTTTCAAGTAAAGGGGATGATATTGCTGCAAGTGCTGCTTTTGTTGCACGATTTTCTCCTGAAGCAAATCCAGTGCCCATAACAGCAAGGCCTTGATTTTTCATAACTTCTCGAACATCTGCAAAATCAACATTAATATGGCCAGCTTTAGTGATAATATCAGAAATACCGCGTACTGATTGGTTAAGTACTTCATTAATCATTTCAAAGCCATCAATCATTGATACTTTATCATCAACGAGATTGAGTAATTTTTGGTTAGGAATAATAATTACAGTGTCGGCATATTGACGAATTTTTTCAATGGCTTGTTCTGCAATTAAAGCTCGACGTTTTCCTTCGAAAGAAAAAGGTTTTGTTATCACAACAATTGTTAAAATATTACGTTCTTTTAATGCTTGTACAATAACAGGAAGCGCTCCTGAACCTGTTCCACCACCCATTCCCCCTGTCAAAAATACAATGTCAGCATTGCCAACAAGTTCGATAATTTTATCGAGGTCTTCTTCTGCGGCACGTTTTCCTATTTCAGGATTTGCACCTGCTCCTAATCCCTTCGTAGATTTTTGCCCAATATGGACAATGGTATCTGCCAAAGAATATTCAAGAGCCTGGGCATCTGTATTGACTGCAATGAGTTCAATACCTTCACAATCAGACTTGCTCATTTTATCGATCGTATTGCCTCCAGCACCTCCAACTCCTATAACTTTTATAGAAGCAGCGTGTATGTGACGCTCTTTTTCTTCATGTGCGAATTCTATCATTCCCTTGCCCCTTCAATAGCATTAAAAAAAGTCCGATACCCATGATTTCATACGTGATAATAATCGAGTAACCCCACTTTCTTTGTCTTTGTCAAAAGCACTTAAACTTGTATGTTTTTGGGCAAATAAGAGTAATCCATACCCTGTCGCATACAAAGGACTTTTTAAAATACTATGTTCATCATGTACAATGCGTGGCATTCCAATGCGTACTGGAACATCAAAGAGTGTTTGCGCAACATCTTTCATGCCCTCAAGTAATGCACCACCTCCCGTTAAAACAAGTCCAGAAACGAGTAATGGCTGAAGATTTCGATTGATTATTTCATCATGTACAATTGATAAAAGTTCGTAGGCTCTTGGTTCCAGTATTTCAAAAACATCAAAGCTTGAAAGTGATGTCCTTCCTTGTCCATGTACTGTTTCTATTTCAAAAAATTCTTCATCTCGCATTTCATCATCAAAAACTGACCCATATGCACGTTTAACGCGTTCTGCTTCTTTAACAGTTGTTCGTAATCCAATGGCTAAATCGTTTGTAAAATGATTTCCTGCTATGGGAACTACCATCGTGTGGCGGATGGTACCATGTTGATATAATGCGAGATCGGCTGTTCCTCCGCCAATGTCTAGCATTCCAACTCCTAGCTCTCTTTCATCATCAGTAAGTACAGCGTATGAAGATGCTAATTGTTCTAAAATAATATCTGAAACAGCGACTCCTGCTGTTTCACAACATGCAACTAAATTTTGCACTGATGCAATTGAACCGGTGATGATATGTACTTGTACTTCTAAGCGAATGCCATGCATTCCGCGTGGGTCGACTAAACGATCTTGTCCGTCGACACTATAAAATTGAGGCAATACATGAAGTACTTGTTGACCTTCAGCTAATGGAATTGCGCGAGCAGCAGCAATAACTTTTTGAATATCTTCTTCTTTTACAACTCCTTTTTCAAGAGGAATTGCTCCATAAGCATTACGTGATTGAATGTGACTTCCTGAAATACCAATAACGGCGCTGTTGATTATTGTATTGCTCATTAATTGTGCTTCTTGTACAGCTTGTTTAATTGATTTTACAGTTTTCGCAATATCAACAACGACTCCTTTTTTTAATCCTTCAGATGGTGCGTGACCAATTCCTATAATATCAATGGATCCATCGATCAATACATGTCCGACTAAAACACCAATTTTTGTCGTTCCTACATCAATCGCCATTATATAATCTTTGTTTATAGTTTTCATATTTTGCCTCCTTTTTGAACTGAAAGTACGATTTGGCCAGCAAAACGTAAATCAGCTTTGTAGTGTAATGGTTTTTTTCGCCCCTCATTAAGACGTGTAACCTCTTGTTTTAAGTAGGTAATTTTTTTTGAAAGATAAGATAATTCATCGATTGTTTCATCGATAATACATGTTATATCTGGACATTGAATATCGTATATTTCGATACAATGTTGATTGTGCCAGGTAACAGAATAATTTTTAAAAAAATTAACACCAAGACGCATTGTAAAAGAAAATACTTTTGACAGAGCTGTGTTTGAACAGGGCTCTGTAATTGTTAATGAAGGAATTGTTTTATAATTTTTTTCTTGATAAAAATTGAGTGGAACACTTTTTCCGTTTTCTAAAAGTAATAGTGCATCATTGTAAATGATTAATGGTTTATAAACATGATATGAAATTTTTGAATGACCAAGTCGTTTTTGAATAACGACACTTCTAATAAAAGGGAAAGTATCAATTATGATCTTTTGCATGAGAGCGGGTTGTAGGCTAATTCCATCATACCCATGAATGTTTTGTGAAATGTTTTTTTCGATAGAAGGCATAAGAACAGTCGAAGATGTGGGACTGATTGTCAACACATGCGGCATTTTTTCCCCCATAATGTGTTGTGCATGCACAAGTTCCCGACCAACACACATAATTCCTATCCCTACTAGAAATCCCCGCCAACCCTTCATGGAAAGCACCCTTAATGCATGGTTGTAAAAATGCCACGCTTCATGATTGAGTTGTACCGTTTTTTTAAAAGGAATTGCAATACTTTTAAAAAAATAAAAAAAATAAATAAGGAAAAAAAATAAAAAAAATGTTTTTATTGCTTAAATGACAGCATTTTGTCGAGAAATTAAAAATAAAATAATTCCAGCCGCAACAGACGCATTGTAGGAAATATCAGCAGCTGTTTGAGGTAAGGTAATAATCGTTCCTGTTTTTAATGATTCAGAAGATACACCTCGTCCCTCGCTTCCAATTATTACACACAATGGCATTGTATATATTAATTGTGTTGCGTCTGTTTTACCACCGAGTGCTGTTACATAGACGTGATAACCAGCTTTTTTAAGTTCAACAAGTGCTTGTGCTACGGATGTTGCAGCATAAACTTCCATTCTTTCAACGAGTCCGGCGGAAGCTTTTATAGCGGCAGCTGTTAAAGGCGAGCTGTTTTTGCGAATAACAATAACGCCTTGCGCTCCTGTGCAATACGCAGAACGAATAATTGCGCCCATATTGCGAACATCTTGGACCCCATCAAGCATCACAAGAAATTTTTCTCGTGTAGGATTAAAAAAAGTTGAACGAAAGGGAAATGGGGCAACAGCCATAACGATCCCTTGATGGTCGGGAGTTCCAGCCTTTTCGGTTAAAAGATCTTTTGATAGATGATGAACAATTATTTTATATTTAGGTAACAAAGGTTCAATTTGTGACCATATTTTTGGTTCTTGCTTCAAGATATAAAGTTCATATACTTTTCTGCGTTTAGCTTTTAATACTTCGAGAACAGGGTGCACTCCGTATACTCTATCAAAAAGTTGTTCTTTATTTTTTTTAGATTCCATAATAATCCTTTATGCAAGAAAAATAAGTATACCATAAAAATGAGTAAAAAACCTTGCAAAAAAAAATGCGTATTTTAAACTGTTTTTTATAAAAAATTATAAGAGTAGGGGCTCATCATGATTAAAAAGTGCGTTAAAATTACAATGTTTTTTTTACTTGTATTTGAATTAAATATTAAAGCATCGTCAAGTGGCGGTTCTGTACCCAGTAAAGTAGGTGTTTTTTTGGAAAGAAATACTAAATCTACGCTTAAGGTTGATTATCAAATTACCAATGAAAACGGAACAAAGGTAATATGTTTAACGAGTGATTCATTGGTTGTATTGCACTATTATAATCAAGATAATAAATGGGAAAAATCAATCGTTGAAGCTGAAAGATGGACAAAATTTTTCTATCCAAGTTGTGAGGATTCTACAAAAGTATCTACGAAATAAAAAAAGGGAATATGCATGTATTTACTGGAAGGCAATATTGGTGCTGGAAAAACAACGCTTTTGCAGTTTATAAAAAATCATATTCCTGCGTTTGAAGTGATTGAGGAGCCTCTTACTGCCTGGCATACAGATACACAAGGAACAACGCTTCTTGCAGAATTTTACAAAAATCCACAACGTTGGACTTTCACGATGGAAATTGCAACATTAACAACGCGTATTAGTGAATATCAAATAGAGCAAGCAAAAAAAAAATCTTTACAAATTATGGAAAGATCAGTGTATTCAGGGTATCATTGCTTTGCGAAAAATGGATTTGAGCATGGGTTTATGAGTAGTCTCGAATGGCATTCTTATAATGATCTGTTTGTTTTTTTAACCAAATATCATTGTACGCCACCAAGTGGCTTTATTTATTTGCAAACAGATCCAATTATTTGTCATCGGCGTATTCAATCACGTAATCGTTCAGGAGAAGAGGGCATCTCTCTTTCTTATCTTGAGCAAATTCATGAAAAACATGAACAGTTTCTAATTACCAATCGTGTAAAAACAGATTCAATTGCACGCGTGCCGGTTTTAATTTTAGATGGATCAGTTGATTTTAAAAATGATGTTCGTGCTTTTTGCAAAATCAAGGAAAAAATCGAAAACTTTATCGCACAAACAGTTACATGCATGTCTACAAAAAGCAAGCAATTATCTATTTAAAAAATTAGTTTAGAAAAATTTCCTAAACTAATTTATAAATTCGATGTTTACCAACTTTAACAGTTGTTCCTGTATGCCATGAAATCATAGCTTTAAAGTCTGAATAAACAGTTCCGTCAATGTGTACAGCACCTGATTCAACGAGTCGTTTTGCTTCGCTTGATGACTCAATTGCTCCTAAAGTTTTTAAAAAATCTACAATCCATACAGGATTGGCAAGTGTTGCAGGAGTTGGAACTTCTCTTGCTTCTGACAAATCACCTTTTTGAAATACGGATTCAAAGCGATGGAGAGCTTCATCGGCTTCTGCTTTTGACCAAAACGTTGCAATAATTTCATGAGCTATTTGTTTTTTTGCTTGCATTGGATGTAATGATTTCATGGCTGCAATTTCTGATTCAGTTTTGAGTAAAAGTAACTGAGCATAGCGCCACATTAATTCGTCTGATATCGACATGAGTTTGCCAAATGCTTGATCAGGTGCTTCAGACAGTCCAATGTAGTTTCCTAAAGACTTTGACATCTTTTGTATGCCATCAAGACCTTCTAATAAAGGCGTTGTTATTACAATTTGCGGCCTTTGATTGTAATGCTCTTGAAGTGTTCGCCCCATAAGTAAATTAAAGGTTTGATCGGTTCCGCCAAGTTCAACATCTGCTTCTAAGGCGACAGAGTCGTATCCTTGCAGTAGGGGGTACAAAAGTTCATGCATACCAATTGATTGTTTGTTTATTAAGCGATTTGCAAAATCTTCACGTTCAATAATCCGTGATAGGGTTACTTTTCCACATAATGCAATAACATCGGAAAAATTTAATTTTCCGAGCCATTCTGAATTAAAAGTAATACGTAATTTTTTAAGATCGAGTACTTTTCCTACCTGTTCAAAATAAGTTTTTGTATTTTTTGCAATAGTATCAGGATCAAGCGGAGGACGTGTTTTTGATTTACCTGATGGGTCTCCAATTCGAGCAGTAAAATCACCAATTAAAAAAATAACATCATGACCCGCATCTTGAAATTGTCGCATTTTGCGTAACACAATTGCATGGCCCAAATGTAAATCTGGTGCCGTAGGGTCTGCTCCCAATTTAATTTTTAATTTTTTACCGCTTGCCCATCGAGTATCTAATTCCGTTTCTGGAATAATGGCAACCGTTCCTTGTTTTATTTTTTTTAATACATTGTCCATGTACAACTCCTTTATGCGATTCCTACAGTTGAAGTTAAAACGTCTGCCATGCTTAAAATTAAAAATTTAATACCCTTGTCGATAGAAGGGCCGAGAAATATCCAAAAAATTAAAATGCTGAGTAATTCTATACCATCCCCATATGAACGATTTTCTCTCCCATATCTCAATGCATATCCCAAGAGAGAGCAGGTATTAATTAAAAAGTTTAAAACAGTTAACGCATAGGAAATAACATAAAGCGCAAGTAAAAAACTTACACCTGTTATGGTGAAATATGAAGCTGATGTCCCCAAGATTGTTGCTATTGAACGAAATGATAAAGGATCTGAAATAAGTAATACTGCTTTGTAGGAATAGAGCACAACAAGAAAAAATGCTGTTAGCACGGAGAGAATGAACGGAACGATGACATCTGCCATTTGAACAAAGAAAATTTTAGTCCAACGAAAACGACCAACAATAGCATCACGATCTAAGGGAATATAATTTCCAAATCCTACAAATAAAGATCCGCCCATGAGCTGACATATAATGGTAACAAACATGCTAAAAAAACTCATATGTACCAATGGATTAAGGCTTAAAAATCCAAAATCTTCAGGCAGAGAATCACCCATTTTTTTTGCAATTCGTGCACGCATGTATCCAGCGAGTGTAACAACTGGAATATAGGCTGCTATGATAAAAATAATTCTTAAAAAAAGTTCTGCTGTTTTAAGCGAAAAAATCATGCATACATCCTTATATCAACATTCTTGCAAAAATCTTATTTGAAAGTGTATGTCAAATTGGCCCAAGGGTCAAATCTGAACGTTTTAAGAGTCATTAACTTACAAAATAGTAAATGATAAATCGCTGAATGCCTCTTGTTGAGCTTTGTAATGTGTTACGAAAGCTATCATCCCTGCATTGTCTGTGCATAAAAGAGGGGAGGGAACGAAAAATTCAAGATTTCGTGATTCAGCAAGATTTTTAAGTTGAGTTCGAATGTATTTATTGCATGCAACTCCACCAACAAATGTAAGGGCCCTTACGTGTGGATAAAGTTTCAGAGAAGCGGTAACTTTGTGCCTAAAGATATCGGAAATTGCAACTTGAAGAGAGCTACTGACTTTATTTTTAAAATCATCAGAAGTATCGAGTAAGGTTTTAGTTTTAAGATCGTATGCACCACGCTTGACCATGTCGTAAAGGACTGCGGTTTTAAGACCTGAAAAACTAAAATCAAGAAGTGTTGGATTACCGCGTGGATAGGTAAAAAAATCAACAAAATTCATTAAAGAAGCTCGTTTCTCAATGAGTGGACCGCCAGGATATCCCAGTCCAAGGAGTTTAGAAATTTTATCAAATGCTTCCCCTGCTGCATCATCTTGTGTTGTTCCAATAAGTTTATAAACCCCATAATCTTCAACAAGGTAGGTGCTGGTGTGGCCACCTGAAGCGGTAATGCATAAAAAAGGAAAGGGAATAGTATTTTCAATGCATGCAGAAAATACGTGTCCTTCAAGGTGGTCAATGGCAATAATTTTTTTATTGAGAGTTCCTGCAAGTCCTTTTGCAAAGCATGTTCCAACAAGCAAAGATCCAGGTAGCCCAGGTTTGCTTGTTACGCCGATTGTGGTAACCCCCTCGAGAGATGTTTGTGCGGTTTCTAGTGCTTGTGCAACAACTGAATCTATTTTTTCAATATGAGAACGAGATGCAAGTTCAGGAACAACGCCTCCAAATTTTGTGTGAAGTTCTTCAGAGGTTTGCGAATAAACAATGTTAGAAAGGAGCCCTTTTTGTGTATCATAAATGGCAGCAGACGTTTCGTCACAGGAGCTTTCAATCGCAAGGATACGTTGTACTGTGTTCATTGATGACCTTTATTTTTTTACCGGTTGGACTACTTGTGCATTAGTTTCATGAACAGTGACCATTGTTTTTTCATATGTATTGCTATGAAAAGGGTCAAGGTCAAGAGCATTGAGCATGCCTTTTTCATATTCATGAGTAAGGTTTTTATCTTTACGCAAGGTAAATGTGGGTAGTGGAATAGATGCGTCGCGGTCATTCCAAGAGGGTGAGGTAACCGAATGTATGATTGATGGATCCATAAGAATAATTAATGAAAAAGGTAAAATAGCTAATCCATTGGTACCTTTGGTTATTTCTACATCCCAAGTATACAGATGAGGTGCAGACTTTCGTTTTTTTATCGAATAAATTGTGAAAGGATTACCTGGAGCAACCATTAAAGACTGGATATTTGTTTCCTTAGGGGTTGAAAGTAAAGCAACAACGATGGAAAGTTGGTCCATTGAATTTGGGGCTATTATTTGAAAAATTCCATCACGATCTTTTACGATTGACCCTTGAAAATAAACACGCCATAAAGGTGTATCTTCTAAATCTGTACCAAATGTTGGTGTTGAAATAGTAAGAATATAAGGAACGTTGATGGGGCATGGTGCTTGTGGTATTCGTTTTGTGAGATTGCTTTGTTCAAAAAGTGCATTAAAATCACGTTGTGCATAAAAAGTAATAGGTATACAAGTGCCACAAAGTATGCTTATGATAATTTTTTTGTAAAAAGTCTTCATAGTACTCTCGTCTTAGGATTGCCGTCTTGTTCTTCTAACCATGACTTGATACACTATAGCGTAAAATCGATTCTTTTTAAAGTAAACTAGGGTCCAAAAGTATGTTTCGTAGGCTAAAGTCATTTTTTTTACGTTTGTTTGCTTATGAATCGTCGCCCCATAAGCTTGCAATAGCTTTTGCGTGTGCAGTGTATGTATCGTTTTCTCCTTTTATTGGTTTGCATACGATAATGTTAGTGTGTTCGGGTTGGCTTTTTAAAACAAGTATTCCTTTAATTGTTATGTTGGGGTATGTGATTAATAATCCATTTACCATGGTTCCTATTGTGATGAGTGGATATTTTTTTGGTTATTGGTTTTTGAAAATTTTTTGTCAGGGAAGCTTGTTAAACGCGAATCCTTGGTGGATGGAAATGGTAAGTTCATATGTACAAAAAACATTGTTGGTCCCTCATCTATCATTATGGGCATTTATGATTGGAGCAAATATTCTGGGGCTCTTGTTAGCATTGGTGAGTTATGGAATTTTGCGTGTTTTTTTTGAACGATCTGCTAAAAATAAAACTGTAATTCGTGAAAATGAAAGAAAGTTATTATGAAAGTTATTACGCAAAATAAAAAAGTATATTTTGATTATGAAATTTTTGATGAAATTGAAGCAGGGCTCGTTTTAACGGGTGATGAAGTAAAATCTTTACGGGCAGGTCATGTTAATCTTACTGGCTCATTTGCTGTTGTTACGCAGGGAGAGCTTTACATGATCAATTGTCAGATTACTCCTTATGATAAAGCGTATATAAAAAAAGATGAAGAAGCTGCTCGTCGTTCTCGTAAATTACTTGTTCATAGGCGGGAACTTAATAAATTGGTCGGTGCTATTGCAAAAAAAGGTATTACCCTTGTTCCTTTAAAGTTGTACTTTAATAACCGTAGTAAAATTAAAGTGTTGCTTGGAATGTGTAAGCATAAAAAAAGTGTTGATAAAAAAGCTGCTTTAAAAGAACGAGATATTAAGCGTGAAACATCACGTGAATTAAAAAATGTCTTTCGCATGTAGTTGATAGTTATAAGATAAGCAGTATTTTCTTTAAAGATTTGATATATTTTCTCATTTTATGTTAATTGTTGTGTTTGTTATGTCATGACCTATTGAGTTTGAATCTTTTTTTGAATGTAAGGTTCTGCATGTTTTGTATACCAGCGGTCTGGTACCATTGGTAGGTTTTTTGAACCTGAAAGTTCTTTACGACATAGTATAAAAATTCTATCAAGTAACATTATTTCGCTGGCAGATAAATAGGATAGAAGAGTTTTAGTTGTGAAATCATGACTATCGTGAAGATATCTTTTTGTCATGAACATGAAATTACGACAAGCTTCAATGTTTTCTTTTAAAGTAGCGACAAGTTCGCTGTCTGTTAGTTGTTTGTAGGGATAAAGTATTTTTCTAAATTGTTGAATTTGTTTAGGAACAAATTCAGACTTTAATAGTTTTTGTGTAGGGCTTGAAGTTATGATTTCAAGTTTTCTCATTTTTGGCAATGGTGGCAGTTGATTAGAGGGCGCAACGGCAACGGAGCTCGGATTTTTTTTCTCTTTCCATTGCTGAGTAACTTTTGTTACCCAAGGTTTTAAGGTTTCAACTGCTCGATAATATTTTGCAGCGTCAGTTTGATTTTGAATGACATGTGTAACAAATTGTTTTTCTTCTGGTGTTAAATCTTCTTCATTACCAATTTGAATGATTCGACCATTTTGAGCAAGAAAATCAGAAAAAAGCGCAGCGTGCCTTAGAGGGTCGCGCGGGATAAGAATTACATGTGTTGGATCTTCTAACTCAAAGTAGATACCTTGTACAGAAATTTTATCTTTATTTTTAATTGAAACAGCTGCTTTGGTGCGTGAATGAAAAAACTCGCCCTTTTCAAGTAATGATGCAATTGTAGACATTGGTGCAATAAAAAATAAATTGAAGTTGTTGTGATTGATGGAGTCTTTTTTATTAATTAAAAGTACATATCCCACTGCCTTATTAATTGGGGGAGTTTTGGCATTGAAATAACTTATTACGGTACCAGATAAATAATTATATGCGCAGGCGTTTCCATCTGTAAATACTCCTCCAAAAAGAGAGTTTCCAAATGAGATAGAGTAGGGAGAAAGGACATTATTTTTGTAGTCTTCTAGAAGAGACTTTTCTAGAAAAGGCTTTGGTCTTCGAATGGTAGATCCCGCAAGATATTTTTCTAGAGTATTAGTATTTCCATTTATTTGAAATAATTTAAGAGAAGTTCCGCGTATAAGAAGTGCTTTGTTTAATGTTCGAGCTTCATATTCTAAGGCTATAGTTTTAGTGATAATATTATTTTTAAGACTGCTTTTATTCGAAGGGTCATCGTGAGTAACAAGGCAATTAATCAAATCGATTCCTGTATTGGCATTGTAGTTTTTTATTATTTCTATTGTTAACATTTCTTTTGAATGAGTAACGTTAGGATGCATAGCTTTTAATAATTCGATTAAAAAAATTACAATATGTTCCTGCTGTGTTTGGATTATATTTGAAAGCTCTAAACCATTTATCGTTTTTTGAGAATCAGGACAAATTTCAAATAAAAAAGTGGTTAATTTTTGATTGATATATGAATGTGCGCTTTCATGTCCATAAAATAAATCGTTTACTGTTTGATACTTATTATTTACCAGATTTTGTACTTCTTCTGGGCTTTTATCATCATCATTTTGTAATGTTAAGCAAATGTTAAGATCATACATTTTAGAATTTTCATATAACTTTTTTATTGCTTCTTGTAATGGATTGTTTTCTTTTGCTTCTTGTAATGAATTATTTTTTTTCTTAGTTTTTAATATGCCAGCTGTTTTTTGTAATGGATCATTTTCTTTCTTAGTTTTAAATATATCTGCAATTACAAATAATTCGTAAATGGTGGTCGGAATAAAGGCTACTTGATATGCATTATTTCCCGTGACTTCTTGAATTTTTTTCTGAATAAAAAGTTCTTCGGCGTACGGTACACCTTCGGTAAGCAATTCGTCTTTTTCATCGTCGGTCAACTCAGAAGTCTTCACCATGGGCCATTGATATTTAAGCAACACAGCATCGATTTCTTTAGTATTGTCTGCATCACTTTCATCAAGTGGCACTATTTTTCCATCAACTTGTTTAACGATTAATAGTTCCGCTGATATGCCCAATGGCAGTGTTAAAAGCATAAGGTATAGTATTTTATTTAAAGATCTCATTATTAATTCCTCCATTTTTATATATAACCTCTTTATTCAGGATTTCTGTTCCTGCTTTTATAACCATGCTTTCAGTATAGAGATAACTGTGAGTATTTTTCAATAGATGTTTTATGTTTGTAGATGTTCAATTAAAATGTCCGAGCTTAAATAAGCTAGAAAAAAATCTTTTGTTTTAAGGTAGTTTTTATTTGTAAAATGTTTTGAGTGAAAAAATTTTCTTTGGATTTTAGCCTTGCCAAGGGAATTTAAATACTAAGTTTTTTGTACTCTTATGAACGTTTAGACCGTAAAAATCTATGGTAGGTAATAGCAAAATGATGGGTGTAGTCGCGAAGTGCTAGTAACAATTTTCCAGCATCAGATTTTTGATCAAGAACGATACCATCAGGTCGAGATGGTGAAAAAATAGTTTCTTCGCGTTTTGCTAAACTTACACATGCGGTATCAGGTACAAGAGAAAGTACAGCATTGAGTTGTCCTTTGCCTCCATCAATAACGATTAGATCAGGGTAGTCGCCATTTTTGTAACGGCGTTGAATAATTTCATGCAGCGCAGCGTAATCGTTTTGCGTTGTAAGTGACTTAATTTTAAAACGACGGAATTTATTTTTTTCAGGAAGTCCTGCATTGAAACGAATACAGGAGCCAGTCATTGAATGTCCTTGGAAATGTGAGATGTCGAAACAATCGATGGTGATGGGCAATCCTTTGAGTTGCAGTAAATTTTTGAGTTCTTGAGCAGTTTTTTGGTAATCAACAAAAGTGATTGTTTCTTTTTCAAGTGTGCTTGCAGCGATGCTGGGAGCATATTTTTCGGTTGAATATTTTGTTGCCAAGGTGTAAAAAATAGTTTCAACATTTTCTTTGTAATGGTGCAAGGTGCGTGCTTTTTCGAACTCAAACGTTGAAGTGTAGGCCTTAATGTGCTGTTCAATCGTGCGTAAAAATGAGTTGCGATCTTTTTTTAATGTTGTTTGAGCCAATGTAAGTCGTGTAAGGTATCCTTCTCGGTCAAAATTTTTCATGCATGTACCAGCACATTTTCCAAGGTGATAATCAAGACATCCGTTTTCAATTTTTTTATTGCAGCATAGGAGTGAAAATGTTTCAATTAAAAAGGTAAGTGTTTTGCGTGCGTCTTGTTTATGAATAAATGGACCAAAGTAGATTCCTGGATTTTTTTTATTGCGTGTTAACTCCAATTGAGGTAATTGATCATTGGAAACATGAATATAGACAAATGGTTGTCCTGATTTTAATAAGACGTTGAATTTTGGTTTATATTCTTGTACTAATTGGGCTTCGAGTAAAAGAGCTTCGATTTCTGTATTTGTTTGAATGTAATCAAGTGTTTCAGCTTCTTCTAAAAGTGCATCAACTTTCCAATCAGTTGTCTGTTTTTGAAAATAATTGGCGACACGTTTTTTAAGTGATAATGCTTTTCCAATATAAAGAATGTCGTTATTTTTATTTTTAAATAAATAAATGCCAGGGGCATTTGGTAATTTTGGTATATTTTTTTTATCCATGGTAAAAACATACCATTTCTTACCTAAATATGTCGAGCGTTAAAATAGTTAAGTCCCCTTGATATTTTTTGTTTGTAATTTTCAAAATTCTCTTATTTTGCTATGATTTGCAGCGTATGTTGGTAGTGTATAAATCATTTATAATGACGTAGGTTTGCATAATGTCAAAGAAATCGTTTTTAGTGTGGATGGCTAGTTTAGCGCTTGTTGGCTATGGATGTGTAACGCTTTATCATTATTTTTTTGATAAAGTAGAACCTGTTATTCGATTGTCTGGTATCGAAGAAAATGGGTGGTATGGTGGCGAGGTTGCATGTGTGGTAACGGGGGAGCATCCGTATAAAGTAAAAAACATTTCAATTTTTATTGATAACAAGCCATTAGTGTACAATTTTCAAGTAGGGAAAAGTTTTTTTGAATATCCTTATGCTATTCCCACAAAAACATTAAGCAACCAACGACATGTACTTGAAATTCGTGCAATTGATGGGACATTTCATCGTTTGCAAACGGTTCAGAGATATTCATTTGTAGTTGATAATACTCCTTTGCAGGTTGCTTTTATACGTCAAGCAGGAGAGTTTCGTGTCTTTCAAGGAAAGACATTACATATTCAATTTCAGGCGAGTAAACCTTTGAAAAAGGGTGTAGTTCGTGTATTTTCAAAAACATTTCCTTGTTTTGCAGAAGCAGACAGTTCTTTGATTTATGAAGCATTCATTCCCGTTGAATGTGAGATGAAGCCCAATGAGTATATGATTGCTATTGATTGTTACGACAATGTTGACAACATTGTGACGCTTGAAGGTAAAGTGCAAGTCATTCCTTATCCTTTCAAAAAGGGTCAAGTGACGGTTGATGCAGGAAAAATGGAAGAAGAAAAAACTATAAGTGCATCACAAGATTTGTTAAATCAACAACTTGAACAGCTTGCTCAACAATCACCACAAAAAAAATTATGGACAGGTTCATTTTGTGTGCCAACAGAAGTTGGTCGCATTTTCACAGAATTTGGTTCTATTCGTGTAACAAAAGAAAAAGGTATGTATGCGCATAAAGGTGTTGATATTGGACATCTTCCACGTAGCAGTGTATGGGCATGTCAAAATGGTGTAGTTATTATCAAGGATAGATATCACTTTAGTGGTAATACTGTTGTGATTGATCATGGATGGGGAATTTTATCATTGTATTTTCATCTTGATAGCTTTGCAGACAGTTTGGTATTAGGTGCTTCAATTAAAAAAGGTGCGCCACTTGGTACTGTTGGAAAAACTGGATATGCAGCAGGATATCATTTGCATTGGGAATTACGTATTAATGATATAGCTGTTGATCCTATGGAATGGGTTAGTGTAGGATTTTAGATAAAAAAAGCCCCTCAACTTAAGAATAAGCTGAAGGGTTAGGGGGGTGAACAATGCCTGAGCATTGTTCGTTTAGGGACTTGTTAAAATTTTTACTCAACTGGATTTTAGCATTCGGTTTTTTCATTGTCAAGGACAGAGACAATTACTGTCCCCCTTTATTTTCCCAGTAATGTTGCAACCATATAGCAAATGTCTCTGAACAACTACTTTGTTTGTATGTTTGATAAAGATGTGCAAAGATTGCAAGTTTATTGCGAGTTTCTGTAATTTGGATAATTATTTCTTCATCAGTGTAGTTATTATAGGTTTGTCTTTGTTCAGCTTTGTGAATTAAAATCGCGATAAGAGCATGCGTAAGATCTCTTGGGAGATTCATTTTTTTGCAAAGTATTGTTAATTTTTCTTCGTAATGTTCGAAATAAAGATATCGTTGTTCATTAGTATTGATGAACAAAAAATCATCGTTAGTATATGTAAGCAATGATGAAAAGAGTGAAAGAAAAAACAATATTTTTTTCATGATACATTTCTTTAAGCTTTTAATGTGATAGGAACAATTTTTCTATCTCTCCAATAAGAGAGGCCATAATGGGTGAGAAGTTGCGCGTCTTTTGGGATATTTTTAATGGCAATATATACAACATGCCACAAATTATTATAAGGAATCATTTGAATGCCAACATTTTGATAACGTTTTTGGCTGTGGTTAATAAATCTTCCAACATTTCCATACATTTCAGCATTGACGCAAAAAGTTATTTTTTTGCGATATTTTTTACCCTCTTGTTTTTCATATATAATTGTTGGGTAATCCCATAAATAAAGATTATCTTCATTGAATGGTTCTTCACGTTCAATAATTCCTGTATATTCACAAATCATCGATCCCTTTTCAATGTCTTTGTCTGCAAATGCTCCATATTCGACAAATTTGTTAATCCAGCGAATATAGAGTGGCGCTATGTAGCCAACTTGAATAAAAGTTCCATATCGTTGTTCTAATTGTTTATTAAGTTCAATATTGATTGTATATTCTTTATCTTGTTTGATGTCCCATGTTTTCAGCAGGGGATCCCTTACAATGCATTGATCGATATAGGTAAAAGTTCCGAGGGTTTCAAGATCTTTTTTATATAATTTTTTTTTTGATGAGTTCATGTGCAGTTCCTTATTTTAAGAAACTATCGCATAAGAGTAATAAAATCACAATAAAAAACACCTGCATCAACAGACGAGCTGTCAACGCAGGTGTCATTACACTTGCTGAGTAAATGTATTATTAGTTATTTTCTTTGTGATGTTTAACGAGCGGTTGCATTACATCAATGTCTTCTGAAAATAAACGTTTTCTTTTGATTTGTTTTTCTTCAACATCATGTTCAGGTAATTTTTGAAAATCATTAGAAGCTTTTAAATTACGAAGACGTTTTTTTGATGCTTCATTTTGTTCGGCACGTTCTAAACGACGTTCTTTTTTATTAGCACGTTTTTCTTTTTTAGCGGCTTTTTTTTCAGCTATTGTTTGTTCTCTTACAATTTCTGTTGGACGAGCATACTTGTCATGATCATTTTTGTGTGAACGTGAATTTTTTTGTTTCTTTTTATAATCGCTTGCTTTTTTTCTTGTTGTTTCTTTTTTTTCTTTATGAACAAAAGGCTTTAAGGATTCTTCTTTTTCAACTTCAGGATATTCTTCAAGCTTTCCTTCTTTATAAGCTCTATTTTTATCGCTAGCTGCACTGCGAGCTTCCTTTGCATGTTTATTGATTGCTTTTTTATGTTCTTTAATTTCTTTTTTAAGGGCAATTGCTTCTGGAGTGTAGACATTTGATGCGTATTGATCTTGTGCAGCTTGTTCCAAAATAGTTTCGCGTGTTGCATTATTTGTTGTGAGGGCATTGCGTCGTGGAAGAATTTCTTCTTTTCGTTGATTTAAAGGTGTGCGATTTGGTCGGCGGGACATGTGATCAAGTATGTCCTTTTTTTGATGGAGATCTTTTTTATGCATACGTTTTAATTTTTCATGCTTTTCTTCGCGATTAAATGCTTTATCTGCTCGTTCTTGACAATCTTCTTTTGGACTTGACGATTGTGCTCGGTGATTGGTAATAATATGTTCGGAGTCTTCAGCTTTTACATGTACAAAAGGTTCTGTTGATTTACCAGACCGATAATGACGAATTTCTTCGCCATCTTCATTTGTTTCCATATGATCAGCATAGACACTGTGCGCCAATAGGGCACACATTCCCACTATAATTGTATAGTTTTTCATTCTAACTCCTTCTTTTTTACCTTGTAAAGTAGCTGAAAAAAGTTTACTCAATAAAAAAAAATATTTGCAATATTTTTCTATAAATCCTATAAAAAATGGCATCTCTAAACTTTTTTCATAGTAAAATCATTCATAGCTTTGCTTTTAATTTATTTTTTTTCATAGACTGAAACCAAAGTTGTACGCAAAAGGAAATAAATGAAACAATTCATGCATTTTGGGGCTATTTTTTTTATTGTTAATCTCCTTTTTTTTATTGTATTAATTGATAAACAAAGTAGATACACTCATGCTTTGTATTGTTATCAAAAAAAAATTGGCTTAAAGGAGCTTCTTTTTCAAAAAAAACAGTATCTTACGAATCAGTTGTATGCTTTACAGTCTCCTTCGATATTGAAAAAAAGAGCAAAAGAAGAGCTTAATTTTGTTGATCTTTCGCTTACATTTATTAAAAAAGTGCGCCTTTCATGAATGAGTCATTTCGATTAAGAACAGTTATTGTTTTTTTATTTTTTTGTACATTGCTTACCATAGCATTTACGCATTTGTTTTATTTGCAAATTAGGCAGCATACTTATTTTGTACAGTTAGCTGAAAAACAATATTCTATGCCACTTGTGCACTATCCTCCGCGAGCACTTATTACCGATAGACATGGTAATGTGCTCGCAACTAATAAATTATGTAAATCTGCTTTTGTAACACCGAATGCGCTTAAAAACAAATCAACTTTGTATTCATTTTTACGTATACATTTTCCTGAAGCATATGATCGTTTATTAAAAAAGATGCACGTTCCATTTTTATTTATTAAACGTCGTTTAAGTCCCGAAGAAATTGACTTATTTACAAGTGCTCAGTTGGAAGATCTTTTTCTTCTTGATGAACCAAATCGGTTGTATCCTCATCATTCATGTGGATGTATTGTTGGTATTACAGACATCGATAACAAAGGGCTTTTTGGTATAGAAAGACAGTATAATGAATATCTTGCGGGAACTCCTTCAACGTATTTATTAGAACGTGATGCACGATCAGGACATTATTATTTTTCGAAACAAACAACGTCTGAAGGTTCCGTCGGATCGCCTGTTACTTTGACAATAGATAGTCATTTACAATTTCTTGTGCAGGAAGAGTTAGAAGCTCAGATGGAAAAATTTCATTCAAAAGAGGGTGCAGTTGTTATCATGGATCCTGAAACAGGTGATGTGTATGCAATGGCAAGTGCTCCAATGTTTGATCCGCACGAAACTACAGCGCTTGACCAAACAGCCACGCATAATCGAAGTATTACCGATTGTTATGAATTTGGATCGGCACTTAAAGCTTTTAGTGCGCTTGCTGCACTTGCAGAAGGTGTGGTGACACCAGATGAAGAAATTGATTGTGAAGATACAAAAACAACACTATTTGAAGGAAGAACGATTAATACCGTATATCCTGACGGAATAGTTACTTTTTCACGTGTTATTGAACGTTCTAATAATATAGGAATAGCGAAAGTAACTAAGCGCTTGGGCCCAAAATTGTATGATCATTATGTTCGATTGGGTTTTGGTAAAAAAACAGGACTTGGGCTTGCCGGTGAGCAGTCTGGATTTGTAAATCATCCGGATAATTGGTCGAAGCAATCGTTAATTTCACTTTCTTATGGATATGAAATCACGACAACGTTAATGCAAATCGTGCGTGCATTTTCAGTATTCTGTAATGGTGGGTATCTTGTTCAGCCACACATTGTTTTGAATCCATTAGCGCAGCAAAAAAAATCAGATCAATTATATGCTCAAGAAACGCTTGACACGATGCGTACTATTTTGGAAAAAACAGTGTCTCAAGAGGGATCGGGTAAATACGCGGCGATTAAAGGGTATCGTGTTATGGGAAAAACAAGTACTGCAAATTTGTTAGTAGACGGTCACTATGATCCCAATAAAAACTTTTTTGGATTTATTGGGGCTGTTGAAAAGGGTTCTTATAAAAGAGTTGTTGGGTGTTTTTTAAAAGAATCGTCAAAACATGGAATTTATGCAGCAACTACCGCAGCCCCTTTGTTTAGAAAGGTGGTTGAAAAAATACTTATTCACGACAAAATAATAGAAGGAGATCTTGATGAGTCGTCCTATTCCTGCAACAGTTCCTCATGAAAAAATTGGTCTTTACCAAAAGAATTATATTGCGATAACGCGTGGGAAAGAGCGTCTTTTTTTGTTTGCTGCCGATCAAAAAATGGAACATATGAACGATGATTTTTACGCACAAGATCTTCCAAGTGAAGTTAATGATCCGCATCATATTTTTACTTTGGCATCTGATCCTTCCATTGGTGCTTTTGCATCTCATGCAGGCCTTATTAGTTTGTACGGTCCTCTTTATCCTTCAATTAATTATATTGTTAAACTTAATGGTAAAACAAATTTGACTGATGGTGATCCTCTAAGTTCACAACTATGGACTGTTCACGATGTTATTCAGATGAAAATTAATAGCAATCTTAGGATTTGTGGTGTTGGATATACAGTGTACCTTGGTAGTGATTATGAACATGCTATGTTAAAAGAAGCTGCTTCAATAGTACAGGCTGCACATGAACAAGGACTTCTTGCGATTTTATGGATTTATCCTAGAGGACATGCAGTGCACGCCCCTTATGACCCTCATGTCATCGCTGGAGCTGCGGGAGTTGGAGCTAGTTTGGGTGCAGATTTTATTAAAGTACACGCTCCTCAGGCTGCAAGTGTAACATTGCAGGAAGCAGTTGTTGCTGCAAGTGTGTCGCATGTTATAGTTTCAGGTGGTCCTGTTATTGACCCTGTTGATTATGTGAAAATTGTTTATTCGTATATGCATGAAGGAAAAGTTTCAGGAATTGCGGTGGGAAGAAATATTTTTCAACACAATAAGAAGGTGGCACTTGCCCTTGCAAATGCCCTTAGCTACATAGTATATGAGAATTGTAACCTTTCTGTTGCACTTGATATATTGAGGAGTAATTCTTAATACTGCTTGAGTATCTCTCAATGCTTTTGTAGACTCTTTACAAATAAAGATCTAAAAAAAGGACAGTAAGACATGAACATGAAACATCTGATGATCATGGTTTTAGCCGTTACTAATGCTACGTTTGCAGGATATTTAACAACCGACGCAGAAGGTTATACGCCTCAAGTGTATGGTCAAACCTTTCTCTTTACGCGTCCGGCATTTAATAACATAGCATTTGAAATGAACTATTGGTATGACGCTTGGTTTGATGATAAAAAAAAGATAGCGTGGGAAATTTCTGACATATATCAGTCAACAACTCATGGTCAGCATATGGCTCAAACATTTTTTCCTCCGAGAAAATCAAAATCATTATTAATCCGAGGAAGTACTAATCCTAATACAACACCCGCCGCAGATGTTTTGGCTGATTGGTTATATCTTCCAACAAATTTTGAAGGAACTTTGATAATTAAACCGGAACAATGGCAAAATGCAACGGTTGTTAAAGCACGATATTGTTTGGGTGAAATTAGTGAATATTCTTTTTTTAATAGTTGGTGGTTATATGCAACACTTCCTCTTGTTGTTGTTCAGAATAAACTCAATTTTGAACAAAAAGATGTGACCAATGCAGGATCAACAACAAACCCTGCTGTCTTTGATATTATTACTGCTTTTGAAAATCCTGAATGGGAAGCGTTTAAATTTTGGACGGGAACAAAAAAGAAAGTAGCGCTTGGAGAGTGTCGATTAGGCTTGGGAAAAACATTTATACATACTGAACGAGCACATTTGGCTTCATATTCTGCAGTGTCAATTCCAACAGCGAAAAAAGGAAGTAATGAATTTATTTTTGAGCCTCAACCTGGTTTTGATGGGCATTGGGCGTTAATAAATGGTGTAAGTTTACAAACCCCTATTACTCGCGATACAGATTTTCATTATGTATGTTTTTTTATTGAACTTGAACTTACCAGTATGTTTCGGAATCATCAATATCGCGTTTTGTCTCTCCAAAATAATCCTTGGAGTTATTTTATGCAATATCAACAAAAGGGTCAAAAACCAATTCCAGGTATTAATTTGTTAAATAAATGGGTTCGTGTTTCATCATATGAAATTTTAGATTGGGCAGCAGGATTTCGTTTTGGCCGTGGAGTTTTACAAGGTGAAATTGGATTTGGTATGTGGGTAAATAGTCAAGAACGAATTAAGCTAGCCGATGATTGGGACCCTTTCTATGCAATTCCAGGTTCAACGTTAACAACTTCTTCGAGCTTGAGCACTATTTCTGCTAAAGCGCCCAATAATCCTGAAGAATTTATTACTATTCCTGTAACACAACTTGATTGTGTTGATTTACCGCAGTATTCTCGTTCTACCATTTTGTATCGTGTGAATGTATCTCTCGGTGCTGATATGAAAAAAGAAAAATTAGATCTTTTTTTTGGAATAGGATCATTTTTTGAATCTCCATCTTCTCTTGGCCATTCTTCAATTTTTCAACAATGGGGTGTATGGGTGAAATGTGGTGGAGCATTTTAAAAAAATGTAGCATTTGTATTTTTAACCATAGTAAAATTAATAATTAAGTTTTTTACATAAGAGTTCTTGACGTAAAAATAAATCTAATTTATTGTGTGCTGAAGTTTATCTTAAAAAAGGAGAACGCTATGCACCAGAAGTATTGTTTTTGGATACCGCTTTATTTGGTAGTTTTTGCTTGTTGCTTTATTGAAATTGAGAGTTGTTGTGCTGGTTTTCAAAATGAAAGAGTATCATGGGACTCGAATTGTCCTTATAAAATGCCTCTTGAAAAAATGATTATGCAAGCATCTTATTTGATTGATGATTTGAATGAATTACAAGCTCAGTACAAAGAACATATGCGTATATCAAAAGATTTGTATGATGAAGGCCCAATTATACGCATAGAGCGTCAAGTTGATGATTTGATGTCCGTTCTTTTGTACAGAGAGGATGAAATACAAAGTTCTAAGGTTGCTCAAAATGTATTAGATCTTGTTGCAAAAAAATCAAGTAGATATTATGCAAAAAAAGATCTTGAAAGTTTAAAAAATAAAGTAAAAAAGCCTCTTATAACAGTACAAACTTTGCCCATAATGTGTGATCAAGACATAAATTTTGAGCTTGACGATGAAAGTAGGAGGGTGGTAAGTGCTGTAAGTGAATCTGAGTATTATACGGAATCTGAAGAAGAGGATTCTGGATGTTCATCATTGATATCACCAATGACCGAGAGAAAAATTGAATCACAAAAAAAGAGTGGTCATAAAAAATCCAACAGTTTTGATCTTAATGTATTAAGTGCTCAACAGTTGAGTATATTTCTTTTGACATCAAAAACATCGCCTATTCCCATTCCAGGTAAAAAATAAGTAATTTATTATTGAGCCCCCCTTTTTAGGGGCGCTACTATTCCTATAAAAAATGATTATACCAAGAATGGTGAAAAGGGTGTAATTTTTTAAGAAAGCAACTACAAAGCTATAGATCAAACTGTTTTTATAAAATTCAATCGTACAATAAAAGTTAAAAAATGAGCCTGTTTTTTTTATGTAAATTTTTTAGTTCGCTTATTTAATTTTATCAAATTGAATAATGTTTTATTTGTACCTTGCATTTTAAGCTTGTGGTTAAAGTACATTTTTAAGCTTACGGAGCAGAATTTTGTATCCTGGTGACAAGTAGGGGTTCATTTTTTACACTTTACATTAAGTTGGAATGTATAAATTTTATGTAACAAGGATTTAATAGTTTTGTGGGGGTTATACGAAAATGGGTAACAATAGGGTTTTAGTGTTCTTTGTATTAGTTGTTGGTATGCTTCAGACGTCGCATGCAGATAAAAAAATGATGGAACTGCTTCAAGCAGGGAATTATCAAGATGTTATGGAGTATTTCAATTCTTTAGATACAGCAAAAGATGCGCACGCGCAAGCAATTGTAAGCCACGCAATTAAAACAGGTACTTTCAAGGATTTAGAGTGGAGTTGTTCTAATTGGTATAACAATACTGGAGGATGTTTTTTATTGCGTCAGCTTTCTCAAGATAAGCAACTTACTTTTATTAAAAAAACTGAAGAATTGAAAGATTTTTTTAGGATCCCTTATTATAGTCATTATTTTTCAACATATTTAGATAGGGTTTTTAATTATGATATTTTTAAAAATCTATGTTGCCATCAAGTTATGAATTCTATTATGAAGCAGCTTGTTGATTTTACTGAAGCAGAAATAGTGTCGGGGAATGTTGTTTTGTGTCATGGGCAAAGATCAGAATGGGCATTTTTGCAACATGTGTATCGTGAAATACTTTCAATAAAAACAAAGAAATTTATACCAGATGATTTTATAGCATTGAGATTTAATGATGCATTACAACTTGATCAACAAATGATACAAAATTTACGATCTAATGACTATTGGCATGTTGTTGGTGATTGGTATTCAGAAATTCTTTTTACGACCCTTGTTCCTTTTCAAAATCACGCTGGTTCAAATTCTTTTTACTATGCAGTTTCTAATTCTAATGTATATTCATGTAGCGTTACTGTTCAAACATTGTTTACTGATGCAGGAATGCAACAAGAGTATGATTGGATTATGTTTTATTATCCAATGTTATTGCAGGACCTAGAGACGCTCTACATAGATGCAAATAATGAATGTGGCGATTGCGGTAACATTATAGCTTTTTCTTTTCCTGAAGCTGTTGCTGATCAATTATGTTATCCAGTTCATCCTGGAGGCTATCATCGCTCATTAAATATTTTAAGCTGGAATGCCATCTTTTTTTTAGAAACTCGGTTATCAAAAATTATTAAACATTTTGATCAAGTTGGTCATGGTCTAGAAATTGCGCTTATTCTTGCTCCTGAAGTACTTGATCCCTGGAAGGCTCAAAAGGCAGGCATCAAAATGAAATATTTTGGTCCCATGATCACAAACAATACATCAAAGTATCAGGAATTTAAAAATAAGCTTGCAGAAGTTATGGAGCTTGTTAAAGAGCGCTACTCCGAGCGTGAACGTAAGCAGGAGAAATCGCATAGGCAGGCACAATATCGATTGTATTATGATGTATAAAAGAGATTTTATTTTTAGTTCACTGTTCGTATGTTTCTTTTTTGTATCTTTTTTGCATGCAGATAAAAAAATGATGGAACTGCTTCAGGCGGGAAATTATCAAAATGTCATGCAGTATTTCAATTCTTTAGATACAGCAAAAGATGCGCACGCGCAAGCAATTGTAAGCCACGCAATTAAAACAGGTACTTTCAAGGATTTACAATGGAGTTATTCTGATTGGTATTATAAAACCAATGGATGTGCTTTATTGCACCAACTGTCTCAAGATAAGCAACTTACTTTTCTTAAAAAAACTGATGAATTGAAAGATTTTTTTAAGATTTCTTATTATGATCAGTACTTTTCAACGTATCTTGATAAGGTTTTTGAGAATGATATTTTTCAAAATCTGTATTGTCATGAAACAATGACAGATGTTATGAAACAGCTCGCAGATTTTACCGTGACAGAATTCAATAAGGGTAATGTTGTTATTTGTCATGGACAAGCAGATTTTTGGGCATTTTTGCAGCATATCTATCGTGAAATACTTTCAATAAAAATACAAAATCATTTACCTGATGATTTTATTGCACTGAGATTTAATGAAAAAACAAATCTTGATGCAGCGCATGTACAAAAAATAAGAAAAAATGGTGTTACTTATAAAACATCAAATGATCTTGTAAGCGATCGTTTTAATGTTTTGTTTGCGACATTGATACCGTTTCAAAATAATACAGGAGAAAATTCGTATTATTATAGTATTAAAAATTTTGATCAATCAAAGCAACAAGGCCGTTATACAGGAACGATTGCAACTATTTTTGAAGATGCAGGCATGAAAGAAGAGTATGATTGGCTTATAAAAAATAATCCTGTTGTGTTTGATGAGTTAGAAGCGCTTTATAAAGCAGCTAATGCTGAACAGGGAAACTGTGGAAATCTTATTGCTTTTTCACTTTCTATTTCTCTTGCTGATCAACTTGTTTATCCAACGAGAACTGGTGCATTTCTTAATCCAGTTTGTATCAATGGAAAACAAGAGACGCGATTATCAGAAATTATAAAAAACTTTGATCAAGTAGGTGCTTTTTTAGAAATTGCACTTATTCTTGCTCCTGAAATTCTTGATCCTTTTAAGGCTCAAAAAGCAGGTGTAACAATGAAATATTTTGGACCTATGATCACCAATAATACAAAAAAATACCAAGAATTTAAAAATAAACTTACTGAAATTATGAAACTTGTAAAATCACATTATGATAACCGAAATCGATAAAGTAAAAATGGTTAATTATTATTATGGAATGTTAATGAATAAATTTTTACGTATACTTTTTGTAACATTTTTTTGTATTTCATCATCTGCGTTTGCTCATGATATGCAGGCAGTATCTTTTCTTAAAATGCGAAATTATAAAAAAGCACAAGGCTATTGTTTGTCACTAACCAAAGCATCTGCTCAACAAGAAGCATGCGCCCTTTTAATAGTACGACACGCAATAAAGCATCATGCATACAACGCATTGGAGAAGGAATTTATTTGTCTTTGTTTGTCATTTCAAACAATAAATACGTTAAAGGAACATGTTTTGCATGCATTGCATGGAACTTTTAAACCATTGTTTTATATTCCTTATTTTAAAAATTATCTGCATAACCACATGTGTGTACTGTCAGAAAATGAAACATTAGGTCGTTTTTATGATTTTCCAGAAGTTTTAAAAGTACTGTATCAAGCGATTGATTTTACGGCACAAGAAACACAAAAAGGAAATATTATACTATTTCATGGTCAAGCAGCTCAGTGGGCATTTTTTCAAAATATTTATCGTGAGATTCTTTCAATAAAGACAAATCGAGTTCTCTCCGATGATTTTATTGCACTCAGATTTAATCAAAAAACAAATCTTAACAGTGCACATGTTTATGATTTGAGAACTAACGGTGTAACCAATTATAATCAAGATCGTTTTAATATTTTTTTTACAGCGGCTACTCCTTTTCAAAATGGTAAGGGTTCAAATCCATATACGTATCTTGTGTATAATTCTGATCAATCAACTAAGGCAGGACGTTATGCGGGATCGATTGAAACAATTTTTGAAGATAATGGGATGAAAAGAGAATTTGATTTGCTTGTGAAAAATAACCCCATTCTTTTTGATGAGCTTGAAGCATTGTATGAGGCTGCAAATAAAGAATGTGGTGATCATGGTAACCTTATTGCTCTATCTTTGCCAAAAAAGCTTGCTGATAAGCTTTGTTATCCAACAGAATCTGGAGGTCCTGTAAGACCTGCTACCATTAATGGAAAAGAAGAAACAAATATTTCTGAAATTATTAAACATTACGATCAAACAGGAAAGTGGCTTGAGTTTGCACTTATTCTTGCTCCTGAAATTCTTGATCCTTTTAAGGCTCAAAAAGCAGGTGTAATAATGAAATATTTCGGACCTATGATTACCAACAATACAAAAAAATACCAAGAATTTAAGAATAAACTTGCTGAAATTATGGATCTTGCTCGATATTATTATGTTTTGCGTACTAAAAATTAGGTTGCATTGTTTCATCTATCACCATACACTTGTCCCATGAATACATTCAAAAATGTTATACATGTGATGGTTGAAAAACTTACACTTTTTTCTTATTATGCTGATGAAAATCATGCGCGAAATGTTGCATATTGGCTTTTGGAAAAGGGGACAGGTAAATCGCGCATTGATTGTATTGCTCATCCTCAAGACCAGTTAGAAGATGCTCAAGTCGATCAGCTTTTTCGTTGGGTTGATCAGCTTACACTTGAAAAGTATCCACTGCAGTATATTCTAGAAACTGTTCCATTTGGTGTACTTACTATCGAAGTAGCGCCTCCTACGTTGATTCCTCGACCAGAAACAGAGCGATGGTGTATGGACTTGATTGGTTTACTGCAAAAAGCTGAAATACATACTCAGCCGTTGATGGTTCTTGACATGTGTACAGGATCTGGATGCATTGGTCTTGCGCTTGCACAAGCACTGCCTAAGGCTCATGTCTATGCCGTTGATATAAGTGAAACTGCTCTTGAGCTTGCGCGTAGAAATGCGCAAAGAAATTTTATAGATTCAGTAACATTTGTGCATTCAAATCTTTTTGAAACATTAGATCCTGCAATTACATTTGATATTATTGTTTCTAATCCTCCCTATATCAGTCATGCTGAATGGGAAACGCTTGAACCGACTGTAAAAAATTGGGAAGATTCTCAGGCGCTTATTGCTCATAATAATGGTTTAGAAATTATTGAGAAAATAATTACAACATCGACTCTTAGATTTCTTAAAAAAGAGAGTATTGTAAACAACTACAATCTTCCACGTTTATTAATTGAAATTGGGCATTCTCAAGGTGATGTAGTTTCAAATTTTTTTAAACGTTATTTTCATGATGTACATGTCATGAAGGACGATGCCGGACACGATAGAGTTGTTTGTGGAAGCACATTATTTTTTAATGAGTATGTACACTTGTCCTGAGACTGGAAATTTTTTACTGTGTGCTTGAAAATGTAATGGTTCTTCAAAGTAACCCATAAATAAATCTAGATGGTAAGGATTATTTTTAAAAGCAGTTCCTGTATCCATTAAAACACCTAAATGAGCTTCTCGTTTTCCCGTAGCCTGATTAACACCGATAGTACATAAAAGTTTTCCAAATCCAATGTTTTTAATATCCCCTGCAAATGAAACACCTGGAATAGGTCGTACTTTATGATGATATTTTTTTCCATTTGGTAACGCATTAGCAACTGGTGCGCAGTACCAATAACTTTGATCTCCTTTCATACCATTATGCGCTGTGACTTCTACCATCATTTGAGTTCCATCGGAAAAGATAAGCATGCATGAACCTTGTCGTACTAAGTCTTTATATTCCTTAGGAAGAACCCATGCAAATGGTTTTTTTATTGCTTGTTCTTTATTCAATTCACCATGCATGATTGATTGTAATCCATAATTAAATCGAATGTAGTCAGAAGTATGCTTTAAAATGTCTGCAGGTTTTTTATTTTTTTCATCAAGTGGTTTTTCGTACAAAGGAAGGACGTGTTCTTTTGTTTTGTGAGTAGATCCATATAATTTTGCAATAGTATAATGTGTTATGCGTAGACATCCAGGGAATGTGCAGTGACCAGGTGGAAAGCGAGTTTCATAACGGTCATCTGGGGCGTACCATCGATATAAAGTAAAGTGCTCGTCAATAAAAGAACAATCAGATAATTTTTCAGGGGCAGTGTTTGCAATAAGGGCAACAAATTCTAGTGTTTCGATAACATTGTTGAGTGTTACATTATATCGTTCTAGTGCTCCTACTGTTGGTTGCATATACGCGGTTCCATGCATTATTCTTTTTAAAAAACGGCCTGTTGTATCGCAAATTGTAGCTAAAGCATTACAATTTGTTGCTACTGGGATTTTTCCTAATTTGAATTGGATTTGTTTGCTTAAAAGATTTTGATAATTATGGATTGAGGTTTGAATTTTTTGTTGACCTTCGCTCGCTCCATCCATGATTTGTGGGAATAAAAGTATTATTATTGTGATGATCGTATCGATCGTATTCGTAGGGCGGTTTGTTATAATTTTGATCATGGCAGTACATCCTTTCATGTTTTCTTTTCCAACGGACATAGATACGTAAACTTAATGAGGCTGTTCCTAACATTGTATAAATGCCATATTTTTTTATCCATTCTTTCCATGAAAATTCATCTCCTAGTTTGTATTTTTCAATGAAGAAAGGGATTTCATCAAGTAAAATTTCAATTATAAAAAGCGCTTCTTCGCTCGAAAGTTCTTTTGATTGTATCATTTCGTTACTTACGCAGTTGCCTAATCCTATAAAAAGAAAAAAAAGTATTTTTTTATGTATAAACATTGGGCATCCTCGCTTGTATAATAATTATCTTTTTTGAGTTTACAAAAGAGCACATGATAGATGCAAGTAGACATAAAAAAAGGACCACTTAAAAAGTAGTCCTTTTATAAAAAATAAATATTTTTTTAATAAAACTATTGAGCTTTAGGTCTTTACATTGAAACAAGCAAAAGAGACAAAACAGATACTAATTTTATGAGAATACCAAGTGCTGGCCCTGATGTATCTTTGCAAGGGTCTCCAACGGTATCACCTACAATAGCTGCTTTGTGAGCATCTGATCCTTTTCCACCCATATTGCCAGCTTCAATATATTTTTTAGCATTATCCCATGCACCACCAACGTTTGCTAAAAACAATGCCATAAGTGAACCTGTAACTGTTACACCAATGATCATTCCTCCAAGCATTAATGTTCCAAAAATAAATTTTATTAAAAGCGTCATTACAATGGTTACAACGCCAGGTAAAATCATTTCACGTAAAGATGCTTTTGTGCTGATCGCAATACAACGTTCATAGTTAGGTTCTGCTTTACCTTCCATTAATCCCGAAATTGTTGCAAATTGGCGACGTACTTCTTCAACCATGGCTAATGCAGATGTTCCGACTGAGCGCATAGTCATTGAAGCAACCCAAAACGGTAGCGTTCCTCCAATTAAAACACCAACCATAACCATTGGGTCTAAAATATCAAGATGTTCAATACCAGCTTTTTCAGCATATGCAGCAAAAATTGCAATAGCTGTCATAAGTGCAGAGCCGATTGCAAATCCTTTTCCGATAGCAGCCGTTGTATTGCCTAGTGCATCAAGTTTATCCGTAATGGCTCGAACTGGTTTCCCCAATTGTGCCATTTCAGCGATACCACCGGCATTGTCTGCAATAGGTCCATATCCATCAAGAGTCATAATGATTGCAACGGTTGATAACATTCCAACGGCTGCAATAGCAATCCCATATAAATCACCACCACCATAGCGGTAGGCTAAAAGTACTGATAATCCAATTAAGATAACAGGCATTACAACTGATTCTAAACCAACAGACAAACCATAAATAACGTTAGTTGCGGCACCAGTTTTACAATTTTCAGCAATATTTTTAATAGGTGTGCTTCCTGTGTAATATTCAGTAATTGCACCGACTAAAACACCTGCTGCGCATCCAATAATCATTGCTACAAAAAGATGCATTGGAAGTGCTGTTGCATTGATATACCAATACATGCAACCAAGAAATCCGAAAATTGATACATAGCTCGCATTTCGTAACATTGTTGCAGGTTCAACACGTACAATTAAAGCAGACAGAACACCCAACAATGAACCAAGCATTCCACATGCTGCCATTACTAATGGAAGTGTGCTGTATGCTATATTATCTTTATAAAAGGCAAAACCAAGAACAATTGCAGACATAACAGCGCTTACATATGATTCATAAATATCTGCTCCCATGCCCGCTGTATCTCCTACGCAGTCGCCAACATTGTCGGCAATAACTGCTGGATTACGAGGATCGTCTTCTGGGATTCCTGCTTCAAGTTTTCCAACTAAATCAGCTCCAACGTCAGCAGACTTGGTATAAATACCACCGCCAATACGTGCAAAAAATGCAACTAAACTTGCACCTAAGGTAAATGTCATTAAATAATTTTCAATTTCGCTATATCCAGACCATAAATACATAATGATACCAAGTCCAACAAAACCAAAGGTCCCAACAGCAAAACCCATTGTTCCACCGCCAAAAAATGCTGTTAAAAATGCAGCATATTCACCTTTGTTTTGAGCTGCCATTGCTGTTCGTACATTTGCAATGGTCGCTGCATACATACCAATATAGCCAGTTATCATTGAACAGAGTGCGCCTATCATAAACAATAGTGCGGGAATGGTACCCATTGCATAAAACAGAAGTCCTTGTACAAGTAACATCATGAAGAAAATAATTTTACATTCTTCCCACATAAATGTCATTGCGCCACGTGCAATAAGTTTTGCTATTTTTTCAGCTTTTTGATTATCGACAGTTATTCGTTTTGTTGCCCATAAAAAATAGGCAAGCGTCGCTGTTCCAAGCACGGCAGCGCCGGCTAACAGGGAATATATTTCTATCATTATAGGTACTCCGTATTGTTAAAGACATAAAAGAGCTTTTATAATGCCATAAAAGTGAAAACGTGTCGAGAAAGAGGATGCGAATTAATGGAGATAAATAAGCAATAGGAGCTTAAATATGGTGTTGAATAATTGCTTTTTCTGAAAAAAATGTTTTTTGTCCCTGAACTAATTGGTATTCATCAGGTCCTTTTCCAAGCAGAAGTACATATGAATCTTTTGGTGCATTTTGTAGTGCTTCGATAATAGCTTCTTCACGATCAAGAATGATTGAAACTTTATTTTTGTAATCATCACTCGAAATTCCCGCAACAATATCAGTTATAATTTTTTGTGCATCTTCAAACCGAGGGTTATCTGTTGTAATAATAACGCGGTCAGCATATGTAGCAGAAACGTTACCCATCAATGGTCTTTTGATAGGATCTTTACCACCACCAGCACCAAAGACTACGATTAATGTATGCGTCATGGGTCGTATTGTTTTAAAAAGGGCTTCAAATGATGCAGGTGTATGTGCGTAATCAATAATAACATGCGCACCAGAAGCAAGCGTATAGCGTTCAAATCGACCTGGAATTGAAGGAAGTTTGTCGAGTGCTTGTGCGCAAATGGATAAAGAAATGCCGCATGCATCAGCGATTGCCATTGCGGTCATAATGTTGTAGCCATTAAAAATTCCATAAAATTTTTGATAATCAATTGATACATGCTCAGCGCTGTATTTTTTTTTTATATCAGCATGCCATGTGGTTGATTGATTTTTCGATGGTGTAAATATTCCAAAAAAATCTGCATTAGTATCATGCATGCTGATTTTTTTACAGTGGATACTGCGCTTTAACCATGTTTCTGCTAAATTACTTCCATAGACATTGTCAGCATTGACAATAAAAATAGTATTAGGGCCTGTATGATTGAAGAGGTTACTTTTTGCTTCATAGTAATCAGACATTGAGGTATAGAGTTCACCATGTTCTCGTTCAAGATTCATAAATGTAACAACGGAAAATTCTAAACCTGTAATACGATCAAAGGTCATTGCTTGAGCTGCTGTTTCCATTACAACATATTCAATACCATGATGAACGCATTGTGCAAAAAATTGATGCAAATAATCGGGTTGAGGAGTGGTCATATTCGTTTCAAGAATAGTATTTTCAATACTGTTGTATACAGAGCTGATCATTGCTGTTTTATAACCAAATTGTTGAAGCATTGTATTAGTTATGAATGTTGTTGTTGTTTTTCCTTTGGTCCCTGTAATGCCAATAAGTTTTAATTTTTTAGCGGGATATCCAGCTGCCTGTGCGCTTAATAAAGCAAGCGCACGGCGAGGATTTTCAACGTGTTCAAGTTCTATACCGTCACGTTTTATACGTGCTCGCAATGCATCTGTAAGCTGTACATTGTGAGCAATTATTATTTTTGTAGCACCTCTATTAAGAGCATCGTCGATATACTTGGTTCCATTGTCAATGAGTCCTTCAATTGCAACGAACGTTGAACCAGGACCGCATCGTTGGGAATGCGATGAAACGGGAAAAACTAATGGAAGCATTATTTACCGGATTCTTGCAAAACAGGAACTACTTCGTTGCGTACATAAGGTAATAAGAAAATAATTCCTAAAAAGTTAATCGCTATACAAAAGAATCCTGCAATATCGAGAAGGGCCCATACAAGTGGAACTTCAAGAACTGAACCAAGAAATGCAAAGAAACAGAAGAAAACATTGAACATCCAGATATAGCGACCACCTGTTAAAAACGTCCAACAATGACGTCCGATGAGTCCGTAAGCAATAAATACACCAGTACCAAAAAGAATCGTTAAGAGTGCTGCACCAAAATTACCAATAACACCAAAAACTGTTGCAAATGTTTGGGCTGTCAATACTGAACTTGTTGCCCCAGATTTCCACGCACCACTGACTACAATACTTAATCCAATTAAGCAGGCAGCAATGTTTACGGTAATAAAAGTACCGATCATTGCAGTTAACCCATTATAAAAAGGACGTTTGCTCCCAGTTGATCCATATAAAATTCCTGCGGTACCAATACCTGCTTCGCTTGCGCCAAACATGCGGTTTAAGCTGTCTCTGAAAATTAATTGTACTGTGACTCCCGCAAAACCGCCGCCTAAAGCTGATGGATTAAATGCACTTTTAATAATGAGCGTAAGTGCCGGAATAATATTTTCTAAATTTGTTAATAAAACGCCCAAACAGAAAAATAAGAAGAGTCCCACTTTAACTGGAACTAAAATGCCTGTAATTTTTACTATTCGTTGTGCACCGCCGATAATAATATACAAAACGAAAAGAGAAATGATCGCGCCAAAGACCCATGTAGGTAGTGCAACAGCATTAGAAAGGGCTATGGAAATTGAGTTTACCTGCATTGTTCCACCACCAAGAAATACATAAGTTAGGCAACTTGCTGCATAACAAAATGGTAAAACTGAACCAAATGGTATTTTGCTTAAATATAAAAATGGTCCGCCAAGGATTGATTTTTGACCAGGAAGTGAAGCAAATGATAATGAAAGATATACTTCAACAAAACGTATGATCATTAATAAAAGACCAATGATAAACATCCAAAAAACTGCTCCCGGGCCACCAGTGCTGATACCCATTGCAACACCAACGATAACTCCATTGCCAAGGCTTGAATTGAGTGTATTTAAAAAAGCTTGAAAAGGAGTAATTTCTCCTGCTTGTCCCTCTTCTTTTTCAAAAATTCTACCCCAACTTTTTAAAAATTCAGTGAACTGTAGAAAACGTAATGCTACTGTTGCAACAATAGCTGTGATAACCACTGTGGCAAGCATTGGGGTGCCCCATACAGCTGCTCTGAAGGCCATTACGCCATTATATAAAATATCTAACATAAGGTTCCTTTATAGTAATAGGTTGACTAATAGTGTATATAACCTCTACTGTTTGATAACATAGTGAAAGCATTTAAGATATGTCGTAAATATGTTATAATCGCGAAAGTATACCAATAAAAAAATAGAAAGTCTCGAAAAATATGTCTAAAATACTTGCGCTTGATTTGGGTGATCATTGGATAGGGACTGCGATTTCAGATACAACACGCATTATTGCACGACCTTTTCAAACTATAACGTTAAAAGATTTAAGTTCCTTTTTAGCAACGACATTGACAACAGAGCGCATAGGTATTGTTGTTGTCGGATATCCAAAAACATTAAAAGGAACGCATAGCCAACAAACTGATATTATTGTCGCTATGAAACAAAATTTAGAAACAGAATTCCCTAAAGTGACGTGGGTTTTGTGGGACGAGCGACTAACAAGTAAGCAGGCGCATGCCATGGCGAGTACAAAAAAAAATAAAAATAAGCATGGAGCTGAAAATAAAAATAAACTTCATTCTGTTGCGGCCGCTCTTATTTTAGAATCGTATCTCTTGCATTTAGAGATACAATCGAATAAAGAAAAGTTAGAACTGTTTGACGAATAAAAAAATGTGGTACACTCTATCATAAAAGGACAGTTTAAAAAGAGGTGAGATGAGATGAAGTGCAGAAAATGCGATGGATTAATGGTTTTGCAATCTTTCTTTGATCATTTTTTGAACTTTGATGGGTGGCGTTGCCTGAATTGTGGGAAAGTTATTCCGAAGCAAAAAGCAACGTTGGAACACGATTCTTTTGGAATTTTTTATCAACAGCAGAAACATAAAAATAAAAAATAATGAAACAACATTTTTATCTGACTCTTCAAGCGACGTATGAAACTATAGAATATGCGTTATGTTCGTATGAACATGGTGTCACAGTGATTGATCAACGATTTGTCTCAAAAATGCAGGCGAGTTCTCTTCTTATGCAAGAACTTAATGAGTTGCTTGTTAGTCATAATCTTGCTTGGAAAAATTTAAAAGCTCTCGTTGTCAATTGTGGCCCTGCTCCATTCACAACATTGCGTGCACTTATAGCAACAGTCAATGGAATTAGTTTTGCTACAAAAATTCCCCTTGTTGGTGTTGATGGATTGAAAGCATTTGTTTTGGAAAATCCCCAAGATGCAGTAACGGTTGTTGTGCTTAATGCATTTGCAGGTGATGTTTATTTTGCAATTAATGACTGTGGGGTGGTTGTAGAGTACGGTTGGCAGAATGGTATTGCATTGTTGCAATCTCTACAATCTCGTTATAGTGGTAAACGCATACTGTTCAAAGGAAACGGTGTTGAGTTACTAAATTCTTCAATGGTGGAGGTGTTTGGCAAAAATGCAACGGTTATACAGCCAAATCAATTAATTGTTTCATTGCAAACAATCGCACATGAAATTGTTACACTTTCTGAAAAGTCGCAGTGTTTTCATTTGAGTCCATTGTATTTAAAAACGATTGAATATAAACCGTCGATGTGATTGATTCTTTAGTTTTTACTTATTTTTTCTCTGTTTATAAAATAATCTTGAAACGACATAACATTTGGTTTACCAAAATGAAATTCAAGAAAAAATTTTAATGTAAACCAATGATTTGCACCGTACATTACACATACCTTTTTTGCATCAGGTTTTTGCATTGTTTGTAAAATAGTAGTGGCAAGTTGTAAATCACGAATATATATCTCTATATCATTGGTATCGAAATTTGGGTCAAGATTTTTAAATCGTTTTTGTATGATTGCTTCGTATTCGTCCTCATTTTTTGCCTCTATAGCCTGCTTTAAAAAATCAAGGTTAGTAGATGGAAAGAGAGCCATTATCGTTTTAATGTGGAGTGCGTCTTCTTGTTCTTTATTTGTAATTGAACCATAGCAATGTACAAGATTATATATAATATAATCATCTATTTTAATTTTTTTAAAAAAATCGGCATGACGTATGGATGTTTTAAAATCGCCAACTAAAGTATTTTTTCCCTTTTGTTCCAAAAGATACTGAGTTACAGCAATAGCTGAATTTTTATTGGAAGGTAATTCTAGTTCTTCTTTCGTTACCTTGGAAAAATTAATATAAGGAGAATTAGATTCTATAGCAGTAGTAAATAATACATCTTCAATAATACCATAATCAAAATCTTGATCTTTAAGTACTATCATTTTCATAAAATTATATATTTCTTCACTATCATGGCAATCTAATATAAACCAAAGTTCTTTTCCATTGGGAAGTTTATAGTTGGCACATTGGCGGGGAGTTAATCTAATTTCTTGTGCTTCAATAAGTGGTGCACTTAGTTGTTCAGTTTTTCGTTGTTCTTCAATGAAATCTCTCCAATTTAAAATTTCTTTAGTAGCTTTTTTAGATTGTAATTCATGTCCCAATTTTTTAAAAAGAGCTATTTTATAATTATCGTATTGTTCATAGTGTTCGCTGTTTAAAATATCTTTGGAAAATGTTGTTCTGTTTGTGCTATCTTCTTCTTGTTCTCTAAGTTTTCTATATTCTGCGTATTCTTCATAATTGTTCCAACCAGAAAAACAATCTGTAATTTTTTCTTTTTCGAAAGGAAGTATACCAATTATTTGTTCAAGTTCTTTTATTTCCGATTGGGTAAATTCTTTTTCTATTTCGGAGAACTTGCGTATTCTCAAAAAACCAAAAGGATCAATCAAGTCTTGGCGTTCCTTAGGAAGAGCTTCTTTTTTTAATTCGAAAAATTCTTCTTTTGTTGTTTCAATTGGTTTTGAAAATTGTTCCGGTAATGTAACTATGCCAGACTGTATAGAGTCTTCTTCTATTTGCATCAGCGTATAAAGGCGTGCATTTTTAAAAACAGTATTAAAATATTGTTGTTGATCAAGTAATGTAGTTTTTTTAAATGGAAGCATTTCAGGTATTTGTGTATTTTGTTCTAATTTTTCTGATGATGCGTCTCTTTTAAAAGATGATGATTCAGCAGCAATTAACAGTGTATTTGGTAACGGTAATAATGATAGTAGAAAAACATATACATTAATGTGCGCATTTGTTTGTATTTTGTATCTAATATAATTAAATAGTGTTTCCATAAATTTCTCCATTATTATGACATATAAGGCCAACCCATTTGAATCTACCTATCTTCTTAGTGTCTAATTTTTTAAATACTTTGTCAAAAGGGGGGGGTTAAGATTATAAAATAAGGAAGTGGCATTGAAAATGTAAAATGTTTAAGGTCGCATTGACAATCGTTTTTTGTTTAGATAGGATAGATCGCAATAGCTAAGAGGGTCTGTGGTAATGAAGCCCTCTTTTTTATTGCCAAATAATTCCTCAAAAAAACGTGTACCAGTAATGTGGAGAGCATTTGTTTTTAGTTCTTCAAATGCTTTTGTGAATGCATTATATTCGTCTTTATTTTCTGTGATTCGCACTGTTTCATTGTTGTATTTGAGTGCTGAATATGAAAAATTTAATGTACCTTCAAAAATAAGCGATCGATTGTCGAGTGTACTTTCAAAAAGCATAAACTTATGATGCATACATCCCTGATGGTCCATTTGATAAATGTATAAATGGATATTGGGGTGATCAAGAGGTAATTCTTTTGTGAAAAATTTGTTAGTGTAAGTCAGTGAACTTGGATCGATAACAATGGTGACAGAAATGTTATTTTTTATAGCAGCAGAACCAAGAGCTTGTGCAATTGGTCTACAACTTAGACAAAAAGCGGCAACTTTAATGCTTTTTTGTTCGGTGGTAATTAGCTCGCAAAGAAGTTCTAAGATATTGACCTCAGGTGTTACTGTGCCTTGTTTTAAAAAATAACGTTGTTCGATTATATGGTGTGAAGTTTCAATTATTGCATATGTTTTATTGCAAAGTACACCTTGTACTTTGTTGTAAAAAAGCAAACATAGAGTAATAATTGTTAATTTTTTATAATGTAAAACGCATTTCAATTTCTCCACCAAGATCATCTCGTTCATCCTTCATCGCACGTAAACTGATATCATCACCTATAATGTATTCACATTCAACGCGTGTATATTCTGTATCAAAATTCTTTTGGTACAGAGCATGCAAGTAATCGCTGATTTCTATATCGATAGCACCTTTGATACCACCTTTTTCAGATTGATCTACAAAGCTTGGTATAAAATGAATACGTTTGAGTGGTTCCATGAGTGCCGAAAAACTCGATGTTAATTGTTTGGTGTTACTAAAAATAATTGATTCTATATTTTTCATGACAATACTTGGTACCATTGCTGAAAGTGAGTTGCCTGTTGATCCAGTTAGGAGTAATTCTATAATTTGTTCATCATTGAGTGTTGGAGTTGATTCGAGTGCTATTTGTGGATCTTGGGCATTGCCTGAAACAGAAACAGTGACAGAATATTTTTTGAGTAATCCTTGTAAAACAATATCAAGAGCTGGATTATCATGATGATTATCTGAGAAATGTATTTCTGCTCGCCCAATAGATAATGGTTTATAGGGAAATTCTATAGTACCACCATGAAGATGAAGGTGTCCGTCAAGTGACATTTTTTTAGGTGTATTATCAAGCGTTAAAAGTCCTGTTACGCTGGATTGAACCTGTGGACATTTAATACCAATTGGTTTTTTTGTCATGATCGAACCTTTGATCACGTAAGGAATGGGCTTTGCTTCAGTTTTGTTTTGACTGAGTGCAAGAACATTTTCTGTAACAAGTCCATCTTCGATCGTTAAAAAGCCTTGTAATGTATAAGGAATTGACTCATTTTTTGTTAAAAGATAGAAACCTGTTATTGTTCCGATAAATCGATCTTTCCAGTTGATAAAGCATTTTCTAAAATGCAGTGGAATAAAGAGATTTTTGAGTGTAAAAGTATTGCTCATGTCACAAATTAGTTCATGACTTGTGATTACGCCTTTGTTAAAAAAAAGTGATATATCATGTCCTTTGCAAGCAAAAGGATAGAGTGTTCCTTCGATTGATCCAGTAATGTTGGTAACTAAATTGTAGGTTTCAGGTAATCGAATAATAAGATCTTTACCTTTTAATGATGTGGTAAATAAACCATCTTGCCACGTTCCTTCAAGAATTACAGATCCTTTTCCTGTGATTGGATAATCATGAAGATAAATCAGCGCCTTGCGTAATGCTTCAAAGGCTACATTGCTTTTAAAATGTTGATTTTGTGTATTAATTGCGAGAGAGAATATGGGAGTTTTGTGTTGATCGTTAACGGCGATGGTATAGGCGTGTGGGTCAGTGTTGTCTTCATTTTTTATGGTATAAAAAAGTGTATTACATGAACCATGTCCGTGAAGAGATCCATGTTCATTAAGAAAAATATTTCCTTTTGTTGTAATAGTGCGATCTTGACCTTCGTTTAATAAGGTTATGTCATGGTTGATGTTGCTTTTGCCGGAAGGATCATAGTTCACCGTAAGGGCAATAGCTTGCGAATTGATTTTCCATGTTCGATCAAATAATTCTAGCGGTTGAGGATTGGTGAAATCTCCTGAAAATGTTCCATTGTTGTGATTGTAGTTCCCAGTTCCTTTGAGTAGTATGCCTTTATGCATGATCGTAATATCGCCAGAAGTTATTTTATTTTTTGTTTTTATGGTACACGAAAGATCGTCAATTGATGTTGTGTACCATCCAATGTTTTTGAGCGAAAGTGTGGCTGTTTGTGCATCTCGAGTTCCTTGTGCGTGCATTAAAAAAGAGCCATTGATAAGCACATTTTCTTCTACATTATGAAATGCAGATATATGACTTAGTGGTAATTGTGCGTCAAGTACATAGGTATAATCATTGTGAGTTGTAAGTGTAATGGTCCCTCTTGCTGCTATTGCAGGATTAGTTGATGAAAGTGCAATTGAACCTTTGTCGCGTGACCATGATCCTTGCAATAAAAGTATTTCAGCTGTTCGATGAGGAAGTTGAAGATGTGTTGATAGTGAACTTGTTTTTTCAATAACAAGCCATGGTTTATTGTCAAGGTGATAAGCTAAATCAATTGACCCTGTAATGTGATCACAGTAGTTGTGGTCAGGGTGTTGAAATGATCCATCGATGATGTTGATGGTACTATGTAAAACATTTTGTTTTTGGTGTGCATGGATATTTCCAGAAAAAGATAATGCATTATTCGTTTTGGTATCAATTGCTTTGATCATAAAATGTTCAATAGTACAGGTGTCTATCCTGAGTGGAAGGGTTCGATTTATCGTAGCTTTTGTTTCGGTTGCCGAAAAGATATGTGTTTTTAATAGTGAATCAGTCGCATAGAGTGAGCAATCGGAACATTGAGCATTAATTGCAATTTTTTTGTAAGCAATGGATGATAGAAAATCAATTGATATAGAAATGTTTTGTGTTGTAAAAGACCAGCCTTGTTCTTGAGCAGTAACAGCAAGTTGTTTAATTTTTAATTTGAGTGGAATAAGATGAATATCCATTTCTTCAATAGATAAAGAACAATGATAATGGTCTTGAAAAAAATGATGAATGCGTGTTTTGAAAAATTGTTCTAAATGTCCACTTGATCGAAGGCCGCTCAGTGCTACATAAATACCAATTGCTATTCCTATGAAAAGTTTACATACAAAACCAAGTGAAAAACGTGCCATGGGATTCTTTAGTTTTCATGAACAGTTGCAACAGACAAAACTTCTTCCAGTGTTGTTAATCCTTGTTCTGCTTTGACAATTCCATCTTGCAATAAAAGTGTCATGCCATCTTTTATTGCTTGTTTCCTGATATCGGTTGTTGATGCACGTTCCATGGTAAATTTTGCAATAGCATCAGTCATTTTCATAATTTCAAAAATAACGACACGTCCTCGATAACCAAGGTTATTGCATTCAGGACATCCTTTTGCACGATAAAAAGAAACTCCTTTTTTTTCTGTAATGCCGATTAACTGTAACATTTCTTCAGCGGGTTCATATTTTTCTTTGCATAAAGGACACAGTTGCCTGACAAGTCGTTGTGCAATAATCCCAACAACAGATGATGAAATTAAAAAAGGTTCAATTCCCATATCGATTAAACGAGTAATACTAGCGGCAGCGCTGTTGGTATGTAATGTTGTAAGAACTAAATGTCCAGTAAGTGCTGATTGAATCGCGATTTGTGCTGTTTCTTGGTCTCGTGTTTCACCGATCATGACAATATCAGGATCTTGTCGCAAAATAGAACGTAATGCTTTTGCAAAAGTTAATTCTGCTTTTTCATTAACTTGAACCTGTGTGATACCTGTCATTTGATATTCTACCGGATCTTCAACTGTTATGATATTGACCGTTGGTGTATTAAGTGTATTGAGAATAGAATATAGGGTGGTTGTTTTACCTGACCCTGTTGGACCGGTAACTAAAATAATACCATTGGGGCTTGTGATGATTGATTCAATCATTTTTAAATCACGATCACTGAATCCAAGATTGTTCATGCTTGCGAAATTGCGGTCTTTGTACAAAAGACGCATAACAATATTTTCGCCAAATTTTGCAGGTAAAACTGAAACTCGAATATCAATTGGTTGGTCTGCTGCTTTAATTTCAATACGTCCATCCTGAGTTTTTCTTTTTTCAGCGATGTTCATGCCCCCCATAATTTTGATACGGGAAGCAATTGCACTTTGTATGCGTTTAGGGGGGGTCATCATTGTGTGCATAATGCCGTCAATACGATAACGAATACGAATTTCTTTTTCTTGAGGAGAAATGTGAATATCTGAGGCCCGTATTTTTACGGCTTGATACAAAATATAGTTAACCAATTTTATGATAGGAGCTTCATTAGCGCCACTCATAATATCTCGTTCATCGATGTCACCAAAAGATAGTTGAGTAACGTCTTTTTCTTCTTCAAGGTCTTCGATCATTTCCTCTCCACTTTCAAGTGGATAAAAATGATTGAGGGCATCAATAATAACTTTTCGCGGACCGACGCATACGATTGGTTTTCCTTTAAAAATAAGTGAAAGTTCGTCAATCGCTTGATAATGGAGTGGGTCAGCTGTTGCGCATAATAATCCTTCTTCAGGCGTACCTTTAAGCGGGATTATTGCATTATCTTTTAAAAATTTAAGAGGAACTTTGATCAAAAGAGTGGGGTCTGCCTGTTTATCGTCAATGGTTGTAATGAGTCTGAGATTAAGCTCTTGTGCATACAGTTGCGCCATAACATCGTCGGAAACAAGTCCATTTTCAGTCACATAGCGTTCGAGCGTGATTGGTTGTTTTTGGCTTATTTCTTTGTATTCTTGCAAAGATTCTGCAGTGATCAAATTTTTATCGAGTAACAGTTGCCCTAATGTTTTTTTCAACATAAGCTCTCTCTTTTGTTATACGCATGCCTTACTTGCAACCGACCGTATGGTATGCTACGCTTTGATTTTTACCGAGGAAGGTGCGGTGCACGTAATAGGATAAACTTACCATATTTTGTCGGGATTGTATGAATATTATTTTTTTATTTAACGTCATTTTCTTTTTAATTCCAGCTTTTTGTATTCAAAATATTTTTGCAAAAGAGCAGAGTGTATTGTCAAATTTTACTTCTCAAAAATTTGAGTTTGGATCTATTGAAAGCTCTCCAGACCTTTCCTCATATCTTTCGACTCAACGTACTCTATCAAAAGAGGAACGTAAAGCTCTTGAAAGAAAAATGAAGGAGTATACTGCAGGGCAGGATAGAAAGCGCATGTCTCTTGAGCAATTAGAGCAGGTTGTGCTTGTTTCTTGGGAATTAAAAGATCATTTTATGACACTGTTGTACCTTGATCAGTTATTTATTCTTTGCAAGGACGTAAGTAAACTTCAAAAATATAAACGTATGAGAGCTGATATTTTTTTTGAGCAAGGAAAATTAGCTGATGCTGAGTTGGCCTATAAAGAATATTGTATATTGTATCCAGGGGCTATTGATAGTGAAGAAGTACATTATCGTTTGATTGTCTGTTTGCGGTTGCAAATGTGTGAAAAAGATCAAGATCAAACAAAAACTCGTGAAGTTATCAAATGTGCGGATCAGTTTTTAGAAAAAGAAAAAGTATTTAAAATATATGCGCTTGATGTTGCAAAAATTCGGTTGTATGCGTATAAACATTTGTATGATCATGAGGTTGGTATTTTTGATTTTTATTTAAAAAATCAAAAGTTTCCTGCAGCACAAGGTCGCTTAGCTCACATGAGGCAAGATTTTATTCAGCATCTTCCTCACATAGAAGCTGATTTGCTTCATCAAGAGTATCGTCTTGCATCTGTCCAGAATGATCAGGAGCGTATGAATCGTGTGGTTGCTCAGCTGGAAAGAAAATATCCAATGTATACAACAGCGGTTTTTTTGCCTGCTCAAGGTAAAAAAGAGACTAAGAAAAAGCAACGCATTTCATATGTTAATAGATTCTAATAAAAAGCAGCGCAGCGATCTTCAACTTGGTACGCATGGGGAATTGTTGGTGTGCCGTCAGTTGATGGTTCAAGGTTTTACTATTCTTGCGCGAAATTATGCAGTACGTGGTGGTGAAATTGATATTATTGCCCGTAAAGATGATACAGTTGTTTTTGTAGAGGTTAAAACACGTACGCAGCATCATTTTAATCTTTCAGAAGTTATAACACCATCTAAAAAACGTAAAATTGCTTTAACTGCTCGTCATTACATAGCCTACAATGCACATCTTTTTGGGGATGTTTTGTATCGTTTTGACGTAGCGCTTGTGTGTCTTGGTTCTAATCAAGTAGTTTCTTACATTAAAAATGCTTTTTACGGATAAATTATCGTTTAAAAAAACGTACAATATCACTTTGTTTGATACGTTCTTCAGTGCCTGTAAGCATTTGTTTGACCATGACAGTTCCCGTAGCTTGTTCTTCTTGCCCAATAACTAAGCAGGTGTGTGCTCCAAGCTTATCAGCCTTTTTAAAGAGAGACTTAATGGATCCATCAAATAAAATATCTGTAGTGACGCTTGCATGGGTTAAGGTATCAGCGATTTGCAGAGCAATTCCATGTTGATCTTTTGAAAGTGGTACAATAACGGTAAGCAGTGGTTTGAATGGAAGGGGAAGGGAATTAATATTGGTTTCAAGCAATAGCATAAGTCGATCAATGCCGATTGCTGCTCCAACTGAAGGTTGATCTTCTCGTCCACCAAGTTGTTTTACTAGACAATCGTAACGTCCACCGCCGCAAAATGTTGCTTGAGCTCCTAAATCAGCACTGACAAATTCAAATACTGTTTTATTATAATAATCAAGCCCTCGAACTAAGCGATGATTGATGGTAAAAGGTACAGAAAGCTCCTCGAGATACCATTGTAATTGTTGCCATTCTGTGCGTGATGTATCTTGAAAAAAATCAGTTAATTGAGGTGCATTTTCGTACAAGGCCTGACACGTTGATTCTTTGCAGTCAAAAACACGTAAAATATTCGTGGTTGTGCGGCGAGTGCAGGTTTGGCATATTTGAGTGGCATGCTTTTCTAAAAAAAGAGCAAGTGCATCTTTAAATGTTGCACGTTCTTCTGGTAGTCCTAAAAAATTGATATGAAGTGCATAGCGTGTAAGCTTAAATGTTTGTGAAAAGAGACGGTCAATAATGGTTATCAATTGTGCATCTTGAGCAATTGATGATGATCCAATACATTCGATACTTGTTTGATAAAATTGACGATACCGACCTTTTTGAGGGCGTTCATAGCGAAACATAGGCCCTGACAAAAATACTTTCCATGGAGTTGTGAGAGTACCTTCGTTGACAAATGCTCTGACGATGGAAGCAGTTGCCTCTGGACGTAAGCATAATCCTTCGTGATGTTCTTGTGCCGATGATGAAACGATAAACATTTCTTTGCCAACAACATCTGTTTCCGTTCCAAGTGATCGTTTAAAAAGATCAAGGCTTTCGATAACAGGAAGTTCAATTTGCTCGTAATGGTGTAGCTCAAGGTGTTTTTTTATGGTCGATAAAGTAAAACTAAAAAGGCGAGTGTCTAAGATGTCACGGGTTCCTCGTACTGTTTCGATCATAAAAATATCCTTATTGCAAAAATGTTTAATAGCTAGTTTCTCATTGAGGTCATTATTCGTCAAGTCCCAATTATGTCGAAAATAGTGTATGAAAAGCGTGCAACAAAGGCGTTATTTTCAAAAAATTACTAAGTTCTTGCGACTATGTAAAATGCTATGGTAACGTACCAAATAAGAGTTACTATATCAGGTTGTAATGTATTTTTACAAGGAGAGGAGAGATATGAAGCATCCAAGTTTCAGAATGGGGCTATGTGCTTTAGTCATCGCAAGTTCTGCGTGGGCGAATAATGTTTCACGCAGTTTTTTATCGATACGTCCCTATACAGAGCCTATGAATTTAAATTCATACCAATTACTTTCTGAGGCGAAAAGTAATGGGTGGGTATTGGAAATGAACAGCGTCCAATTTTCAGTATTCGGTGGTGCATCGACAAATTCAAAAGATCTTGCGCAATATTTTATGTTTAACAATAAATCAACGTTATTGGTAAAAAATACGCAAGATAGTGGAAATGGTGGAGTTACTATTCCTGGACAACAAGATGTTCTTGCGGCACATTTTAACTTTGATCCATTGGGAAATGCCACTTATGTAGGAACTATTAGCTTTGCGCCAAAGCATACTTTTGCTGGTGGTTCAATGACTTTCAAGGCATATTTACCTCATCATTTGTATCTTGAATTAGGGATCCCTGTTGTTTGGGTTAAAAATGATATGCATTTGACTGAAAATATTATTACGTCAGAAGTTGTTGATGGAACACAAGTCTGGTTAGATGGTCAATCGCCGGTTAGTACAATGATTGATGGTTTTAAAAGGCCTGGAATGCAGTATGGTAAAATTGATGGGTCACGTTCTTCTGCAGGATTTGGGGATGTGTTGGTTAAATTTGGATATGATCCAGTACTTTTAAATCGAAAAGATTTGCATGTAACTCCTTACGCTGGATTTATTTTGCCATCAAGTAATCGTCCAAAAGGAGTGTATGTATTTGAACCAATTCGTGGAAATGGTGCTCACTGGGCAGTCATGGGCGGAGGTCAGGGTGAGCTATTGGTTAAACAAATGAATCATGGGCAATTATGGTTGCAAAGTAAAATTGAGGGACAATATCTTTTTAGAAATACACAAAAACGATCATTTGATCTTTTATTAAATGGTGGATGGAGTCGTTATCTTTCAATGTTCCCTGATGTTAATGCTGTTACTAATGATACAACTAATCATACAACAAGGGTTTCAGGGATTAATTTGATGACACGTGATGCAATTGTAAAACCAGGATTTCAATTGACCTATGATTTAGCTTTGTCATATGTTGGCCATGAATATTATGGAACTTTTGGATGGATATTTCATGCTTTACAGGGCGAAGATGTAAGTTTATTAAAGCCATGGACACTGGGACCGCAACTTGCTTCTTTATCAACACCTGATGATACAAATCCTTATAGTTTTATTGGAAACGCATTGACAGCGCAAAATGATGAAACAGGATTTCCTTTTATTCAAGCATCAGATATTGATTACGATTCTGCGGCGCGACCAGCTGTGATGACCAATGTTGTTGAATTTAAACTGGGTAGATATTGTCAAAAAACAGAAAATCCTGTGTTGTGTGAAGTTGGATCATCATTTGAAACAAGCAAATTTAATGCGGCAATTAACAGGTGGAGTGTTTGGGGTATGGTAAATGTAGCGTTTTAATATAACGAGATATTTATAAAGAAAGGGAATAGGTATGAAATATTTGGTGAAAATAATGGCATTGAGTGTGTTAATGATTGCATGCTCAATAACAGCTGCTGAAAAATTTACTGACATAAGAAAGGCGCGTATTGCTTTAGACGAGGGGCTGTCTCAGTGTAGACGTGGGGTGCTTGATGATGCATGTAAGCGTATGTTGTCCGCTTCAGCATATTTATATTCGAGAAATGATTCTTATATGCAAAAAATGGAACGTCAAATTATTGCTCAAACAGGATTTAATCCAGCAGATGTTAAGGGTGGTGCAGATACATTTTTTGCTGAGTATGAAAGAAAACAACAGGCAGAGGCTCAACGAATAGCGGCTGATAGACATGCAGCGCAACAAAGAGAACAGCAAATTGAGGCTCAGCGACAAGCAATTGAAAGGATAAGCAGAGAGGAAGCTTATAATCAAGGGCGGCAAATACAGTATGAATATGATAGAGAATGGACGGAAGGTAAAGATAGACAATTATACGAGGCTCAACAAAGAGAACAGGCTAATGCAGCTAGAGAAAATGAGTTGCGTCAACAGTTGGAGGTTGCTCAGATGAGAGGTGTACAAGAGGCTCAACAAAGAGAACAGGCTAATGCAGCTAGAGAAAATGAGTTGCGTCGACAGTTGGGGGTTGCTCAGAGAAGTGTAGATCTTCTTCGTAAAAAAGCAGAAAAAACTCGATCTGCAGCAACAGCTACTTCGGGTTCTCAAGAAATTCCTGATAGCTCGATGTATGAATTATCTATTGCATCGTCGAGCCAACAACCTCCCATTAAAGATGATAGAGCGGTTCGTCGAGCAAGGCAATTGCAAGCTGCTCAACAAAGACAGAATCAGCCACAGATTTCATCTTCTGAAACAACGACTACGGCTTCAAGTGTTCAACAATCTGAAAGGCCGGTTTCACCAGTAAGGTCTCGCCGTTCTTCAATTTCTAAACGTTCGCAAAGTCCGATACGTCAATCAGTGCCAAGTTCTAGTTCGCAGGTTATGCCTGAGACAACGACTACGACTTCAAGTATTGTAAGGCCATCTTCTCCACAAGTTGTTCAGCATTCACAAGCTACGGGACCACAACAGGCGGGTGTTCAATTATCTCAAGAAGCTATTAATGCAATTTTGAATTTGTATGGTTATGCCAATTTTTTAACGCTTGATCAGCTTAATCAATATCTTCCAGCATTGTATCCATATTCTGTAGATCAGTTGATGACGCTTGATGAGAATTTTAAAGACATGCTGATTGAAATTAACAAAAAGACGCAACAATTGTTGGGGGGACTTGATGGTGAGGCTGAGGAATATTTAAATACAAAAGCTCTTAATGCATTTCATGTTCTTACAAAATTTGTTATGAATGTAAAAAAACAATTAAAAAAACTTAAAAAATAAATTTTCGAAAAGTTTGTTTTTACCATTTTTTAAAGAACCGGCTTTTGCCGGTTCTTTTTGAAAAGAACTTTTTTATAAGAAAGAATTAATTATATTTGTGTCGAATAAAATATGATTAATTAATTGTTAAAGATAAGGGGATAGTTATGAAAAGCAGTAAATTTTTATTTTTTATGATGGTAATGGGGCAATCGTTATTGGCCAATCAAATTACTGTAAAAGATTCACGTGAAGCTCTTGGTATTTTACAGAATGATGCAGTGGGTAATGTTAATGATTACGAAGAAGGTTCAATTAATTATGAAAAATTATGCAAAATTATTCCTGCATCAAAATTTCTTATTGCGAAAAAAGATACTACTTATATGCAAAAAATTGCACCTGCGGTAAAAGAAAAAACTCACGTATTGGTTAATGAAATTTCAGATGTAGGGGGATTTCTTGGAATTGTAAGAAATTTAACACAAACATGGCATCCTGATGCCAAAGATGATTTTTCATATCTTAATCGTGCATTTATGGATAATGCTCTTACTGCTGTTTTAGATCCGCAGTTTCAGAAATATTTTACTCCACCATCTTTTTTAACGCAGTGGTTTTCTGAGCATTACCATGTTGTTTTGAAAAAATTAAATAAAGAAAAACTTTTACATGCAATTGATGATTTAACTCAATCATTGAATGGGTTTCGTAATGGTGACATTAATGCTGATGTTGATTTTGAATATTTACAAGAATTTAATTTTGGATACACGCAATTTACAGGAAGTGGTGGAAGTCCGACTGAAAAATTATCAGATATGAATCAAGACATTTTGGGTGCGATGAATAATCGTAATATTAAAAAAAGGGATGATATTGAAAAATTGCGGAAAGAAATTGCTGATAAAGGAGCTATTATTAAGGGACAAGCAGCAAATATTGAGTTATTGCAAAAAATTATTGCCGGTAGTAAAGCTGCTATTGCTAAAACAAAGGAAAAAGTTAAGCAATTAAGAAAACAAGCTAATATCGATAAAAAAAATATTGCAAAGTTAAAAGATGTGATAGTTAAAAGAGATAAGAACATTGATATCTTGTATACAGCGGCCAAAAATTTGAATGAAGATAATAAGAAGCTTGCTGGGCAACTTGAAGATCAAAAAAATACATTTACAGCAGCTCTTAAAGAATCAGAATCAATAATTAAAGGGTTTGAAGATCAAAAGAAACAATTTGTAGAACAAGTAAAAAAATTGGGAATTAATGCAACATCAGAAAATGTTTTTAAGCAAATCCTTATTTTCTATTCTGATCAAGGCAGAGACTTGCAAAAATTAAGAGGTGATGTTGCTGAGCTTACACGAAAAGCAGCTTTGAGTAAAGCATTTCAAAAAGAACTTTTAGAAAAACAAGCATCATTTGATGAGCAAAAAGAAAAAATAAAAACGATGGAAAAGGTTATGGTTTCTTTGAAAAATTTGATATCAGAACGGGATGAAAAGATTACGCAACTTACGCAGAAGAGTGACAATCAGCAAAAAGCAATTGAAGAACAAAAGCAAACAATTGAAACATTAACAGAAACAAATGAAAAGTATATGAAAGATGCTTCAGAATTAAAACTTAATTTTGCCCAAAAGGTTTCTGAAATCAATCAATTGCAATCAATAGTGGAAAAAAATAAAAAGAAGAATCAAGAGCTTATTGATGATATGGCTCAATATGAGACAGAAATTGCGGGTCTCAAATTGGATAAAGAGAATCTTAAAGTGAGCTTAGAAAAAGCAGAAGTTATGTCAAAAGTTTTAGGTGAAGAGCTTGATGATACGTATGGTCAACTTGATCAAACAGATAAAGAAAATGAATCTTTGAGAACCGCTTTAGCTCAAATTACAAAAGATTTTGAAAATTTTAAAACAAATGGAGCTCCAGAGGCTATTAATGTATTAAAACAAGAATTGGTAACAGTTAAAGGTTTGTTAGAGAAAGAGCAAGTAAAAAATACACAACAACTTGCAGCTATTGAAGAACAGAAAAAAGAGAGTGATAAACTTAAGGATTTTTATGAACAATCAATGAAAGATGTTCAAAAAACATTTGAACAACAGATGGCAGATTTTGAAAAAAATCGTAATGCTTATATAACATCGTTGGAACTAAGATTGGAAAATTCTGATGAGTCATTGCGTTTATCACAAGCGGAATTAGTGTCTAGTGGTATACGTTATAAAGAAAAAATTGCTGAAGGGGAGCAGAAACAGACTGAACTTGTTGCGACAACGAAAGAAACATTAGTTGAAAATAAACAGCAAAAAGAAGAAATTGCACGATTAGTTGATCGATTAGATATGGCTCAAAAATCTTTGCGTGAAGCAAATGAAAATCATTTGAAAGAGATAGAATTTTTGCGTACTGAATCAAAGAAAATGATTGATGTTAAAGTTTCTCAAGTAACAAGTAATTTTAAAGAAAAAGAAAATGATTTGAATTCACAATTGGCTGAATTAAAAAAACAATCTGACCTAGCTAAAAAAAGTTACGATGATTCAGTTCAATCTTATAAAAATGAAATTCAAGAGATTCAAAAACAACAAGCACTTGTTAATCAGCAAAAAAATGCAATTGAAGAGCAATTAAAAAAGCTTGAAAGTGAAAAAACTAAAAATGATGAACTTCAATCACAATTTAATCAATTGCAGAATGTGAATCAATCACTTGTGCAAGAGCAAAAGGTTGTTGAATCAAGATTGGGGGAATGTCAAAAGAAAAATGCTGAATTAGAAAAATATATGGAAAATTATGAGCTTGAGTTTAGAAAACAAAATGAAACAATTATGCAACAAAAAGTTCAGCTTGGGGAACTTTCTGTTAAGTTGGAAAAGGCTAATAGTACAGTACAAGATCTTAGTGAAAAATTAGTGGAAGCGCAGAAAAAAAATAATGAAGATCTTGCAGCATTTGGGAATGCGATTGAGGAAGTAAGAGATGTAAATAAAAAAGAAATTGATAAATTAGCAAAAGCAAATCAACAACAAACCGAACAATTAAAGCAAGCAAGTGACAATATTGACCAATTAGCTCGTGAAAAAGCTGAAGAAATATTGATAAATGCTGCTGAAGGTTTAAAGGAAAAATTTGTGGAAAAGGATACTTTTAATGAATTAACAAAAGAATTGGAGAAGGCTTTGGCTGAAAAGATAAATCTTGAAAAACAGGTGAAACAGCTTCAGCGATCATTGACAATGCAATCATCACATGTATCACTGTCAGAGTTTTTGGATGAATCGGTGGGATATTTTGATTTGCCAAATCCTAAAAAAGCTAATCAAGCAGGTTCTGTAGATATTAAAAAATAGGTTAATGCAGGAAACTAATCTACAAAAAGTTATAAAAAGCGTGAATGTTAAAAAGTTCACGCTTTTTACTATCCTTATTTTTCTACCTGTAACTATTTTTAAGCTTGTGCTTGCAGGCTTTTCCCTTTGTTGACTGGTTGGTATAGAATGAGACTATGTTTAAGATAACGTATAACGTAACAATGGGGGTTTATATGAATAATTCTTTACGGTTAAGTATGGTAGTTTTGTCGGGGTTGTTTATGTCAGTTCTTTCTGCTTCTTCTGTAAGGGTGCATGTACAAGAAGCTGATAAGGTACATTTTAATTTTGAAAATCATACTTTTGATTCTTATGATACATGGCAAGGTATTCAATATTATGAAGAAGAGTATGGTGATATTGAGTTTATTATTGAAGCAAATGGTACATCTATTGTAATGAATAAGGCTAATTGGTCTGACTTAACGATTGATGCAACATTAGCAGAAAAATTTCCTTCTACTTCAATAAGCAATATAAAGATTTTTATGCGACCTGTTAAACAGGCTCAAGAATTGGCAACGGTAGAAGAAACTGATGCAAATCAAGTGTCTTTTGGGATTGTTACACAAACTGCACCCGTTGCCGCTGTATCCATAGCAAATGAAACTTCTTTGGAAGAAGAGAAAGCTTATGCTCTTCAAGTATCTAAAATACTTACGAAACCTGTAACAAATGGCATTTCTTTTGTAAAAAAAGCTGCGATAGTTTCAGGAGTTTCAATAGTAGCCGGGATTGTTGGTGACAAAGTAGCTCATACGGCTGGGTATGTTGGTGGAACAGCTGTTTATGATTGGTTATTGTCTATGATGCAATACAATAATTAAAAACAAAAAAACAATTGATATTTTAAAGGGGCCTTTTTTTGGCTCCTTTTTTTTTGAGGTTTTTTGATTTTTTTACAAAAATAGTATCTCAAAAACAGGAGCTCTTTTTCTAGCTTATTTAAGCTCGGACATTTCTATTGAATTTCATTCGGACATTTTAATTGAACATCTACACACATTTTTAGAATATTGACTTCGGTGTTTCTTTTTCGCTACGATACAATTAGGTTATTGTAAATTAATTGGAGGAGTTGTTATGAAGTTTTTAAGAAATGTATCGATTGGGTTATGTGCGTTATTAGCTTGCGCTCAGCTTAATGCTGTCAAAATTTGGTTAGATCAAAATGGATTGTTTAGTATTCGCTCTGTTGAAGTTTATGCAATGGATTTTTCATGGGAAGATCTCGATGTATATATCAGAGATGGATATGTGGCTGATGGTCAACAAATTGATGAATCTCTGTGTTTTTCGATACAATTTGCAAATGAACCTGCGCTACAAGTCGTGTGTCAAAGTTCTCCTAATTGGAATAAGTCTATGGTTGAGACTTTAGATTCATCTGTATTACGTGAGTATGGTATTAATGATTTGAAAATTAAAGCATTTGTTCCGACGTCTGGTGATCAGGCGGTTAATGTTTTAAATCAATTGGCCCTTGAACAAGAACATAGTACATTGTCATCTCATGCTCAGTCTCATCCAATTGCGAGTAGTAGTACAACGTCATCTCATGTTCAACTTCCTTTAATTGTTAATAGAGAGTGTGAGTTTTGCTGCGAGGAGAGGCCTGTAAGTGATTTTTTTTCAGAACCTGTTTTTGAATGTAAAAAACGTTCCGATGGTACTTTTGATTCTGATATGATGTGTAAAGTATGTACATTGAAAGCATTGGAGCCAAAAAGAGGAGGAGAGCATAGATTGCCTATCGACACTTTTCAATGCCCGTATTGTAGAGCGCCTTTGAAAAAAGATTCAAAAACTGTTGAACTTATTCGTGCTGAGCCAGAAGGAAATAGTGTAATTGAAGCTATTTTACGAAAAGAGCCGGGATATTTTTCTGTAATTGTTAATAGAGAGTGTGAGTTTTGCTGCGAGGAGAGGCCTGTAAGTGATTTTTTTTCAGAACCTGTTTTTGAATGTAAAAAACGTTCCGATGGTACTTTTGATTCTGGTATGATTTGTAAAGTATGTACATTGAAAGCATTGAAGCCAAAAAGAGGAGGAGAGCATGAATTGTCTATCGACACTTTTCAATGTCCGTATTGTAGAGCGTCTTTGAAAAAAGATTCAAGAACTGTTGAACTTATTCGTGCTGAGCCAGAAGGAAATAGTATAATTGAGGCTATTTTACAAAAAGAGCCAAATTATTTTGAAAGAGTAATTCAAGCTTCTAGGGTTGGAGCAGTGGATCAACTTTTACTTGATAGTATGGTTAGAGATTTTAAGCGTATTATTAATAATTATACACAAATGATGGGATATTTCACTGTTTTTGGATTTGAAGATGAGTTTTTGAGAAAAGTAGCATTTTTTGATAATAATAGGCAGCTTGTGGTTGCTTTTTGGCATAGACTTGAGGTAAGGGAACGGTTTTTATTTCGTGAAATGTTGAATGATCGGCATTTGAATTGGATGTGGGTTGCACGTGGTAGTGAGATTAAAATTTTATTAAACGATGTATTTGATTCTCCTACGGTAGAGCCTCGAGTTTAGTGGTAAATCGCGTAGTATTGCGCAATAATGAAAGTGTTTGCGATAATTAAAAGGTAGAATATTTAATATAATTGGAGGAGTTGTTATGAAGTTTTTTAGAAGTTTATCGATTGGGTTATGCGCGTTATTAGCTTGCGTTCAGCTTAATGCTGTCAGAATTTGGTTAGATCAAAATGGATTATTTAGTGTTCGCTCTGTTGAAATTTATGCAATGGATTTTTCATGGGAAGATCTCGATGTATATATCAGAGATGGATATGTGGCTGATGGTCAACAAATTGATGAATCTCTGTGTTTTTCGATACAATTTGCAAATGAGCCTGCGCTACAAGTCGTGTGTCAAGGTTCTTCTGATTGGGATAAGTCTATGGTTGAGACTTTAGATTCATCTGTATTACGTGAGTATGGTATTAATGATTTGAAAATTAAAGCGTTTGTCCCGACGTCTGGTGATCAGGCGGTTAATGTTTTAAATCAATTGGCCCCTGAACAAGAACAAAAATCTTATATAGATGAGCATGATATTAAGTTTTTACGTCAATTGGATGGCCGTGATATTGAGCGACTCGATAGACTTGGGCTAGCAAAGCTTATTGAGGAACCAATGGTGCCATTGCCAGTTGTTAAACATCAGCAAGAGACTGTTGCTGTGGAAGTGAAGCCAAAAGTACTTGATAAAGCAATTAAGGCATTATGTGTAAGTATAGTGCTTTATTCAAAAGCAGTGGATGTTTATTTACGTATTGGTAATGGTGAATCTATGTTTATTAAAGAGGTTCAAGTATTTGATACTAAAGAAAAGTGTAAAGAGCTTGTGGATGAAATTAAGAAAAAAGATAAATTTAAGCTTATTTCTTTGCAGGAAATGTTACATAAGGTGGGAGTTCCTATTTATGCTCCTACAACTAACTTAAATATCAGTGAAGTATTGAGCGATCTTATTAAACAATCACATTAAAATAGTTGATGGGTAAAGAGTTTTAGGATTTAATGAAAAGGAAAATTACAATGAAGGTGTATGCAAAAATAGTAAGTTTTATGGTTACTATATGTCTATTTGTCGGTCATGTGCAACGTATGAATGCTGATGAATGTAATTCATGCGGTGCCATTGCTGCTCAGCATAAAGTGATGTTGGGAAGAAATTCAAATACGTATACGCCGGGTCATGTAAATGAGCATAAAAAAACAAAAAAGCATGAGCAGACGTTTCATGAGAGAAGACGTATAAAAAAAAATAAGCAACATAAAAAAATTATAAAAAATGCACAGGAAAATAATTCGCAGCCTTTGCGAGATGTAAACGAGCTGCATGCTTCAACATCTTCTGCATCATCTGAAAATGAAGGACAGGCTTGGTACGCCAACGAATAAGAAAAGAGGATGTTGTGGTGATTTATTTACCACAACATTTTTTGTATTTTTTCCCAGATTCACAAGGGCAATTATCATTTCGTCCAGTGCGTTGACCTTCACTGCGGATCGTTGCATCTGCCGTGTCTGAACTGCTGATCAAATTGAGAGAATCAAGTTCATGTTGATGTTTGCGTTCGAGTGCTGAAGCATCAAATTTTTCTATATTGAGATGGAAAATATGGAAGATACTATCTTGTCTGACTTGTTCCATTGTTTCTTTGAACATAATAAATGATTCTTTTTTGTATTCGATGAGTGGATTTTTTTGGCCCCAACTACGAAGATTAATACCTTCTTTTAGGTGATCAAGATTAAGCATATGTTGTTTCCATGCTTGATCAATTGTTTCTAGCATAAGCCATTTTTCAGCGTTTTGTACCATTGAGTTGTCAGTGTTAGCACGTGACAAAGAGTATTGTTCGATTAAAAATGCTGAAAGAGATTCGGTTAATGATTCTGCTGAATGAGAATCGAATGATTGTTTACCGAGATAGGCTGCGTCCATATTTGTAATTTTAGAAATTTGAGAAAATATTTCGTGTATTATTTCTTGAGTAAGAATTCCATCTGGTGCTGCATAGTTGATAGTATCTTGTATAAGTGTTTTGATCATATCACTCGTGAGCCCATAGATATGTTCAGCTCCTTCAAGCACGCTACGTCGATATTGATAAATAACTTTTCGGTGTTGATTCATAACGTCATCGTATTCAAGTAAATGTTTACGAATTTCAAAGTTATGTTTTTCAACTTTTTCTTGTGCATATTCTATAACTTTTGAAACCATTGAATCTTCGATGACTTCATCATCTTTCATTCCCCAGCTTTTTGCTTGGTTGTACAGCGAATCTTTTGCAAAAATGCGAATGAGATTGTCTTCGAGTGAAATGTAAAAACGTGACTCACCCGCATCACCTTGTCGACCGGAACGACCGCGTAATTGATTGTCAATACGTCGACTTTCATGTCGTTCTGTTCCTAAAATATAGAGTCCGCCTAAAGCAACCGTTTCAGGGGTAAGTTTGATGTCAGTACCTCGTCCAGCCATATTTGTTGCAATGGTAATTTGTCCTTTTTTTCCAGCATGTTCTACAATTTCTGCTTCTCGTGCATGTTGTTTTGCATTCAAAACTTCATGTGTGATTCCAACGGAGTTTAATAATTTACTTAATCGTTCAGATGTTTCGACGGCAATAGTACCAATCAGGACAGGTTGTCCCTTTTTATAACGTTCTTGTATATCTTTAACAATGGCATTAAATTTTGTTTTTTCATTAAGAAAAATAATGTCTTGTCTGTCATCGCGAATCATTGGTTTATTTGTTGGAATAGCGACAGGTTCAAGTTTATAAATATTGAAAAATTCTTCAGCTTCTGTCATTGCAGTACCTGTCATACCGGCAAGTTTGTTAAACATTCTAAAAAAATTTTGCAATGTTATAGATGCCAGTGTTTGACTTTCTTTTTCAATAATGACGCCTTCTTTTGCTTCAATTGCTTGATGAAGTCCATCACTATAGCGACGTCCAGATAAAACACGTCCTGTAAATTCATCAACAATGAGGACTTCCCCATCTTTAACGACATATTCAACATCTCGTTGAAAGAGGCTGTGAGCTCGTAATGCTTGATTAACATGATGTAAAATATTTAAATTTTCAATGGCATACAGATTTTCTACTTTGAAAAAAGATTCAATTTTATCAATACCAGACTCTGTGAGCTGGACTGAGCGTTGTTTTTCGTCTACTTCATAATCGGTTGCTTTATGTAGGCGTGCAGTTGCCTTATTCGCATCAACATACAAAGAACTGCTGTCTGAAGATTGCCCAGAAATAATGAGAGGGGTCCGTGCTTCATCAATAAGAATTGAATCAACTTCATCTACAATGGCATATGATAGTTCTCGTTGAACATAATCTTCCAAACGAAATTTCATGTTGTCGCGTAAATAATCAAATCCTAATTCATTATTGGTTGCATACACGATGTCAGCAGAATAAATTTTTTTACGTTCTGTATCATTGCTATTATTTTGTAGGCAGCTAACGGTAAGACCTAAAAATTCAAAAATAGGCCCCATCCATTCTGAGTCACGGCGTGCCAAATAGTCGTTTGTGGTGACCAAGAAAACACTTTTTCCAGATAATGCATTGAGATATAAGGGTAAGGTTGCTGTTAAAGTTTTTCCTTCACCTGTTTTCATTTCTGCAATTTTACCTTCATGCAAAATGATACCTCCTAAAAGCTGAACGTCGTGATGTCTTTGTCCGATCGTTCGGTATGAAGATTCACGTACGACAGCAAAAGCTTCAGGAAGAATATCATTAAGTGTTTTACCTTGACTTAATTGTTGCCGAAATTCAATTGTTTTATTTTTAAGAGCATCATCTGAAAGAGCTTTAATTTGGTGTTCAAGAGCATTAATTTTATCAACAAGCGGTCGTATACGCTTAAGCTGTCGTTCATTGTTGGTGCCAAACACTGCGGCAAGAAGTGAAGTAATCATTATTTGTTCCTTTTACGCTTTGATAAAACGCTACTGATAAGGAGTGTATCTGAAATAAAAAAGCTATTTCAATAGAATGTGCTCTTGATATCAGCAATTAATGAAGATCATAGCATATATGAGGTTTTTTTTAAAGAGTTATAGTCTGGTCGATGATATAACATTTTTTATTATTCATTATGATTAAAAATGATAATTGTCAGGATAGGGTATTTGATTTTTTATAACGAGAGAAACATTGCGCTGTGTTGTTTTGTGTGCGCGAGCCGAACAATAGAGGGTTGAATTGCATAAAGTGCAATGAGCATTGGTTATATCAATATGTTTTTCCGAAATTCCCTTGTCTTTACATTCTTCTAATACGTAACCAACTAAATCAAAAAACTGTCGATTTTGATTTTGAATAACATATTGAGCAGCACGTGTTTGATGTTTTTTCCATTGAGGCATAAAATCATTTTGTATTTCATAGCAACATGAACGTGCAGAGGGTCCAATAAAAACTTCCATGGAGCTTGGGCACACCTTTAATGTTTTTTGCAGAATTGTTATCGCTTTTGGAATAATTCCTTTCGAGATTCCTTTCCATCCTGCGTGAATGGCAGCTATGGTTTTTGTTTGTTCGTGAGCAATGATAATGGGCAAGCAATCGGCAGTGAGCAGTGAAAGAGCTGTTTGTGGTTGCGAAGTGATCATAAAATCTCCTTCTTGGGAATGAGGAGCAAGCGCCTGAGCTTGTGCATCTGTTGTGATGATCACCCCAATGTTAGAATGTATTTGATGAAGTTGCACAATAGTTGTGCATTCTTGTTGTTTTAAAAGTTGAGAAAATGCAGGATTTGTTTTTAAAGAAGCTGCTGTGTACTGATTACATGATTCAGGTGTAACAGCTTCTTTTTTAGATCCAAAAATAAGAGTAAACCAGGATTTTTTAATGACAATCATTGATTAAGCTGCATTGGTTGTGTGATTGAATGTTCTGTGTTGTGTTATCCAGTTGAGTAAAAGTGTTCTAATAAATGCAAGTCGTTCAATACGGTCTTTTATTTTAAGATCAAGGGCTTCTTTATTTATTTTAAATAATCGTGTGCAATGCAAAAATGACAAAGCGCGTATAAGGGTAAAGTAACTTTTGCATAGTAATAATTCATGTTGATAAGCTTTTAGAAATTTTTGTAAAGGAATAGTTGTGTCTGTTGGGTGTTTAAAATCGCAATAAAGACTTTGAATTTCATTGATAAGTTCTTCTGAAAGATGTAGTTCTTTTTGCCCAAAAAATTTTTCAGCTGAAAGTTCTCTTTTCCAATTACACCATGCATTTGGATCTTCAATAAGTGTTTCTACATTTTTAATTTTAAGCACAATATATGCATAGGTTGCGCAGAACGTAAGTCCTGTAGCCCAAAGAATATGTTTAAGTGAAAGAGCGTCATAAATCGTAGAATTTGCTTCAGACAGTGACTGAACTATGTCTTGTATATATGATTTAAATGGAAACTCTATGTGCTTTTGAGTTGTAGATTGCAGCGTTTCTTGATTTTGAGTTGTTATTACTGGAATATGATTGTTAATAAATGTAAAGTGTGGAACAAGATTTTTATCATAGGGATGACAAAAAATATTTCCATTGGGATCAATACGTATTTCAGCTTGCTTGCTTTGAGTGATTGATAGTGACACTGCGCTAATACAATTATATATAATAAATAATTTCTTCATGAGTGCTCCTTTTAAAATAAAGATCAGATCATCTTTATGACCTAGTTCTTAGGGTAAAGTGCTCTGTAAAAAAGGGCAAGATTTTTTTTTGTATGGTAGAGTTACTTTGAGTAATTGATAAGGAGATATGCATGTTTCATACTGTTTTAAAAAATGTTGACCCGTTAGTTTTTGATCTTATCGAGATGGAAAAAAAACGTATAGCTTTGACAATTGATTTAATTGCTTCTGAAAATTATGCAAGCTTTCCTGTTATGGAAGCTGTTGGGTCTGTCATGACCAATAAATATGCAGAAGGCTATCCTGGAAAGCGTTATTATGGTGGATGCGTGAATGTTGACGGTGTTGAAACCTTAGCTCAGGAAAGATTGTTGACGTTGTTTAATCTTGATTCTGAGCAGTACCATGCCAATGTGCAACCTCATGCAGGTGCACAAGCAAATATGGCTGCATTTTTTGCGTTGTTGCAACCTGGTGATATTATTTTAGGAATGAATTTGGCAGCAGGCGGACACTTAACTCATGGGTATCCTATTAATTTTTCGGGTGTTTTTTATAAAACAATTAATTATGGTGTTAATCCAATAACGGGTCTTCTTGATTATGATGAAATTAGAACGCTTGCACTGCAACATCGCCCTCGTCTTATTATTGCAGGAGCATCTGCTTATTCGCGTATTATTGATTTTAAAAAATTTAAAGTTATTGCTGATGAAGTGGGTGCTTACTTTATGGTTGATATGGCCCATATTGCAGGATTAATTGCAGCAGGTTGTCATCCATCTCCTTTTGAATATGCCGATGTTGTTACTAGTACAACACATAAAACATTACGTGGTCCTCGCGGTGGTCTTATTATTTGTAAAAAACAATTTGCAAAACAGATTGATAAAGCCGTAATGCCTGGAATTCAAGGTGGACCTTTGATGCATCAGATTGCAGGAAAAGCCGTTGCATTTTTGCAAGCATTGGATCCTTCTTTTAAAATATACCAAGAGCAGGTTGTTAAAAATGCTGCATATATGGCAGTGCAGTGTGAAAAAAAAGGGTTTGATATTGTATCGGGAAAAACTGAAAATCATTTGTTTGTTGTTGATTTAAGATCGAAAAAATGTACCGGTAAAGAAGCTGAAAAAGTATTGGAATCTGTTGGTATTTCGTTGAATAAAAATTGTATTCCACAAGATCCAGAAAGTCCATTAGTTACAAGCGGGATTCGAATTGGGACACCGGCAATTACATCACGTGGGATGGCTGAAAAAGAAATAGATCATATTGTTGAGTTTATTGATAGAGCATTGACTCATAAAAATAACAGCATAGCTTTGCAAGAAATTGCGCGTGAAAATGCTCATTTGTGCATGCAATTTCCTGTTTATTAGGTAAAGGCTGGCAGAGTTTCTTTCCTTTTGTATACAATGAAAAAAGTAATATTCAAAAGGAGTTGTTTTATGAAGCTTATGTTGGCTATTGTGTGTGGTATTCCGTTGGTAGTTGTATGTGCATATGTGCAACCTGGGTTGTATTATGAAATTGAACAACAGAAACAGCATACTCAAACACAGCGTCAAGAAGCGAGGCATATGGCGGGAAAAATTGTAGCGATATTTGGTTCAGTATTTCAGGCAATTTGCGAATGTAAGGGATATAATCCTGCAAAAGATGATCCACGAAAGCCTTTAAATGCACTTGCTAATATAGTTCATAGTTTTGCTGATTGTATTGATACTGGAACGCGTAGTATATCACATGAAAATCAGTTGTATGAAGAATTAGTGAACTATCTTTGTACGGATGAAGGCAGCAGTTTAATGATTCAGTACAATGATATCACCAAGGAAGTAAATCCTTAACGGTAATGATTTGATCTTGTCGTGGCCCTACTGATATAAAGTTAATAGGAACTCCGCAAAGCATTTCTATTTTTTTTACAAAAGTTCGTGCTTCTGGTGGAAGATCGGTAAATTTTTTTGCATGGGCTATTGATTTTTTCCATCCTTTAAATGGTGGTAGATAAATAGGCTTTATTTTTTTATAGAGTGTTGGATCATTTGGAAAATAATCGCATGATTTATCATCAATTGTGTAATCGTAACAAATGAGAATTTCATCAAAATCATCAAGTTCATCAAGCTTACTGATTGCAATTGAATCGATTCCATTAATTAAAATTGCTTGTCGTAATAGAACTAAATCAATCCATCCATAGCGTGCTTTTTTAACAATATTAAAGCAACTTTTTTCCTGAGCATGTACTATTTTTTTAGTAAGATCAGAATTGGTAAATTCTGTAGGAAGCGGTCCATCTCCTATGCTTGTCGTATAGGCTGGGATAACACCTAGTACGTGACCAATCCGAGAAGGGCCAATGCCGGCTGCCGCACAAATACCAGAAGTTGTTGTTGTTAACGGTGCAACATAAGGATAAGGTCCGAGTAATAAATCATTAAAAGCACCATTTGATCCGCCTATGACGATTTTAAGACCTTCTTTAATAGCATTGTTAATGTGTAGCTCAACATCATCCTTTATAAATGGTTTTAAACGTTGTGCATATGATATGTATTGTTTAGAAAGAGAATTGAAATTAATTGGTTCAATGGCACAAGAGGTAAAACATTTTTCAAATGAAAGTTTTGCATCTTGAGATGCGGCATCCTTTTTAAGATCGTTGGTATTTAAACATTGTTCTGTGCAAAATGGAACTTCAGTCTTGAAAAGCTTAATAAGATCATTAGTAAAATCAATAATATCTTTTAAGAGGGGATCGAAATGATCTTTATTGTAAAGGTCACCTATACGGATACTAAGGCGTAGTCGCTTATATGCTGCTGATGCCCCAGTTCCTTTTTTTGCTCCAATGTCAGTAATGCCTTTATAGCGTTTTTCCATTTCAGTATCAAGTGTTTTGTAAAAAGGAAATACAAGGTGTGCTTTTGAAGAAATCCAAACACGATTAGTAATGTCGATGCCTTTACTTTTTAAAAAATCTACTTCTTTTAAAAATGCTTCAGGATCGATATCCATTCCAGCAGTTAAATAACATTTTGTATGAGGATGTATAATACCAGATGGAATAATGCCTAGTATAAAACTTCCATCAGTTCCTTTAACAATTCGATGATTACTTCCACTTTGAGACCGCACGATACCATCAGCAGAGCTTGCTGCATGTGTGATAAATTTTTCAGCCCCGCTGTTGGTGAAACCAAGAGAGACAACTAGGGTAGAACGAACATCGCTTACAAGCATTGAATAACAAAAAAGAAGTAACAATGAATAAGAAGAGACAAGAAGTTTTTTCATACGCGCTCCTTTTTTAAAAGGCAGATAAAAACTTTTTGGTAGTGTGCCTTAAAAAGAATGATCTGTAAACAAGCATGTGAAACTGGAGGCGTAATGTGAAAATCTGGATTAAGACGTCAGGCATATTGAGTGAATGCGCAGCATTTATATCGAGACAAGATAGTAGTACTTGTTTGAGAGAAATATGAATTGCTTAATCTTTAGAAAAAACATGGTGCCGGGAGCCGGAGTCGAACCGGCATGGTATTACTACCGCGGGATTTTGAGTCCCGTGCGTCTGCCTGTTCCGCCATCCCGGCAATAATCGTGGAATAACCCAACAGGAAACGATGTAAGAATAAAGTAAAATCCTACGTTCGTCAAAAAAAGCTGTTTGTTAAAAGAGAGATGCTTGAGCATCAAGATTGCATGCTTGTAAGAATTGATCCAATGTTATTGCGGTATGGATTTTTATGCGTTTTGATTTACTCGTGAGTCCACTTATGATTTCAACGTCTAGTTGAGGAATTTTAAGTGTTTGTGCTATATATTTGATAAGCTCTTTGTTTGCTTTTCCTTCTTGGGCAGGGCTTTTAAGAGATACAGAAATCTTGCCGTTTTTATTGATTCCCCAAGCCTGTTTACCAGAAGCTGGTTTTACATGTAATTCGATAATAAGGGCCATAGATATCCGTTTATTTTAGGTTAATATGACATAAAAGTTGCATAAAGTCTGAAATTTCGTATCATTGTACAACATCCAAATGGATAATGTCATTGAATTTAAATAGGGGAGAGGTGGCTGAGCGGTCTAAAGCGCTTGCCTGCTAAGCAAGTTTCTGGGGGAACCTGGATCGTGAGTTCGAATCTCATCCTCTCCACCATTGAAGATATCAAATGCGCCCGTAGCTCAACTGGACAGAGCGTCAGACTACGGATCTGAAGGTTGGGGGTTCGACTCCTCCCGGGCGCACCAATCTTTTCATTTATTTTACATTGAGAACTCTACACGTATAGGTTATGATATTTTTGCATGTATGAAGAAAAGGAATGCGATGCAAGCAATAGAATTTATAGCTCATAGTGAGAATGGTGTAATTAAAATACCGCAAGAATATCAGGCTCAATTGGAGGGGGACTTTCGTGTTATTATTTTGAAAGAAGAAATTAATTCTATAAAATCTTCTTCAAAAAAAAGACGTTTGACGGCTGTACAAATAACAACTAAAGATCTTACGTTTGATAGAGACGAAACAAATACAAAGAGTTAGGGATGTCTATGAATGTAGTTAAGGTGTTGCCTTCAGCTCTTATTGTGAACAAAATGGATGAATCAGTTGTGGTAGTTAAACGTTCAATTCTTGAGCGTTATAACATGCTAAGTTATAATGACATAAAACAATGCGAAGCTTCGGTTGTTGAAAATGTTATTGTTTCACATCGTGAATATCTTAATCGTCGGATTGCAGAAGAGGCGGTAGAATATAAGCAAATTATCCCTTACATTATTTTTAAATATCAAGACAGTTATTTTTTAATGCAGCGTTCAAAAAATGCGTCTGAACAACGTTTGGCAAACAACTATTCTTTGGGTATTGGTGGTCATTTGCGTAAAGAAGATATTGATAACAAAAAAATGGATGAATGGGGTATGCGTGAATTTCATGAAGAAGTTGCCTATGCAGGAAAAGGGGCTATGCATTTTCTGGGTGTGTTAAATGATGATTCTACCTCTGTTGGTAAAGTTCACATAGGGTTGGTATTTCTTTATGAGGCTGAATCTTCTTGTATTGCTATTCGATCTGAGTTAAAGAGTGGAACTTTGATGACACATAAAAACATTGTTGTATGTTTTGAAAATCTTGAGGGATGGAGCAAGCTTGTTCTTCAATTGCTGAGTTCTGCTAAAAAAGTTCTTTAATTAATTCATCAATTGGTTTTGTATTTGAACTCATGTCTTTGTAAAATACTTCGTCATATTCTCGTGTTTGAACGACAACAGGAATGGTGACTGCATGTCCCATAACCAGTACTTGTTTTTTTGTGTCTAATGATGCCAAAATTCCGCGAAGTGTATGAGCATTGGAAATGCCCGTCATGACTGTTTGAATGTCTTTTTCATCATTGAGTTGTGCTACAATTTTAGTACCAAGCTGTGAAATAATTTCAGGATCAATACCTGAAGGTCTTTGGTCGACAACTAAAAGAGAAACATAATACTTACGCATTTCACGTGCAATAGTGCCGAAAATAGTTTGTCGTGCGGCAATAGGGTTTAAAAATTTGTGAGCTTCTTCAATGGTAATAATAAGTTTTATTGGTTCGTCTTCTTTGCGTTGAGAGCCAAGAAATTTTTCTGTTTTAGTGATATATTCGCTGTGAATACGTCGAGTAATAATATTGGCAATTAAAAGATAGCAAAAGCTTGAGGTATAGTTTCCAAATTCAACGCATACATTAATACCTTTATCGAGATATTCCATCATTTGATCAATGACTGATGAGGCAGCAGGCATTGTTCCTGCTTGTATTGGTTTGAAAAATGAAAAACGTTCAATTCGTTTTAATTTACGATAGAGAGCGGCTACAGATTCAGGATGGGCGCCAAGGTTTGTTGCAAAAGTTTTAACATCGTCTTGTTCCAAAAGAGCTTGAAGCCAATCTTTTTTATAGCGTGCGGCAATGAGATAGGCAGCTTCAAGTGCTGTTGTATGTAAGTTAAGTTCTTCACCGAGCGAAATGATATCTTCAACTTGTATATCCTGGTAGTTGAATGTAAGTTCAACATCGGCAGATGCTCCGCGTCGGCGGGTTGAGGCAGGGTCAATTGAAAAAATAGCAACCTTATCAGGAAAAAGTGTTTTTAGTCCCTTGACAAAATTAAGGTGTGACCCTTCTTTTCTGGCTTGCAATCCATATTCACTATGCATATCAAAAATAAGATTGACTGCTTTTTTTGAATGAATAAGTCCTGCGAGAACCAGTCGAGTTATAAAAGTTTTTCCTGTACCGGTTTTTCCAAAAATACCAACACTTCGTTCTGATAAATGCTCGAGATTAATGCAAACAGGAGTTTGCATATCAAGTGGTTTTCCTATAGTAAAATAGGAACGTGATAGATCTTTTTCATCTCCAAAAATGTGACAAATATCCTGTTCTGTTGCATCAAACACTGGAGAAAAATGATGCGGGATTGTTTTGACAGGGTTAATGCGATGTGCTTTATCAAGCATAATTAACGGGCGAAGCTGTGCGGTGGCGTACATACATTTTTCACGTACAATTTCTTGTAATAATTTATCTTGTTCGCGTGGAGGATAAAGAACAACTTCTTGATTGGTAACGGCAAGCGTTAAGTCGGTAATCATGGAAAAAAAAGTATATTCATGACCGATGATTGATACAAATTTTCCTGTTTTGAGTGATTCGAGTGATGTGCCTGAATTGATGCGCATGACAAGTCCCTCGTTGAGGGAGCCTTGGATAATGGTACCGATAGGAGTGCGTTGTTGTGTCATGATTGATTAAATAAAAGAACGGTTGCGCAGTTGTTAGCAAATTCTAGTATGCCACCATGTTGGATAGCAACTGTTTTTTGTAATGTAGTATGCAAATACAATAATGGTTTGTTGGCTGTTAGAATAAAAATTCCTGCGATATGATTTTTTTGAATAACATAGTTGCCACGTTCTGTATTAATTTCGATCCATTCGATGTTTTCGATAATTTCTTTATTTTGTAATGAAAGAAGTTTAAGTTTCATAGAGCACTTTGTTGTATTTTTGCTGCTTTTTCATAAACATCTTCTAACGTTCCAACCATGTAAAAGGCTTGGTCAGGTAATGTATCACATTCACCTTTGATAATTTTTTCAAAATCATCAACTGTTTTGTCTTTTGGAACGTAAGCTCCTTTCATATTGGTAAAATTTTCTGCAACAAACATGGGCTGAGTAAGAAATTTTTGAATTTTTTGAGCACGACGAACGGTAATTTTATCTTCGTCTGATAATTCTTCCATTCCTAAAATAGCAATAATATCTTGCAGTTCTTTGTAGCGTTGCAAAAGAGCTTGTACTTTTCGTGCAACGGTATAATGTCTTTTTCCCACAATATGCTCATTGAGTCCTTGTGAGTTTGACTCAAGAGGGTCAATAGCGGGATAAAGGCCTAATTCAACAAGTTTTCGAGACAAAACAGTATTAGCATCAAGATGCATAAAGGTTGTTGCAGGAGCAGGGTCTGTGATATCATCAGCAGGTACATACACAGCTTGAATGGAAGTGATTGATCCATTAATGGTATTGGTGATACGTTCTTGAAAAGCGCCCATTTCTGTTGCAAGTGTTGGTTGGTATCCAACTGCTGATGGCATACGTCCTAAAAGTGCTGATACTTCCGAACCTGCTTGAACAAATCTAAAAATATTATCAACGAAAAAAAGAACGTCTTTTTTTTCTTTATCTCTAAAATATTCTGCCATGGTCAAGCCCGTGAGGGCAACGCGTAATCGAGCTCCCGGCATTTCGCCCATTTGTCCAAAAACAAGGGCAGTCTTACTAAGTACATTGGAAGCTTTCATTTCGAGCCAAAGATCATTTCCTTCTCGCGTACGTTCGCCGACTCCTGTGAACACAGAAAAACCTCCATGTTCAAGTGCGATGTTACGAATAAGTTCCATAACAATTGTTGTTTTTCCAACACCAGCACCACCAAAGAGTCCAATTTTTGAACCTTTCAGATAGGGACAAAGTAAATCAATGATCTTTATACCAGTTTCTTGAATTTCGCTTTTTATATTTTGCTCAATAAAAAGAGGAGGATCGCGGTGAATAGGTATTCTAATACCAGAAGAATCTTTGAAGGGCATGCCATCAATAGGTTCACCTAATACATTAAAAATCCTACCAAGAACATTATGTCCAACGGGAACTGTAATTGGTTTGCCAGAATCAATGACTTCAAGGCCTCTTTGGATTGAAGAAATGTCTTCAAGAGCGATACAGCGAACAATTCCATCTCCAAGTTGTTGCATGACTTCGAGACATGTTTTACGATCAGGCAACCCTTTTTTTTGTGGAATTATTACATGAATTGAATTAAAAAGTGCTGGTGTACATTCTTGAGAAAATTGAACATCAATAACAGTACCAATAATTCGAAGAACTCTACCGTGTAGAGAATCAGCTTTTTTTTCTGCCATAGACATTCCCATTTTTGAGGGCTCGAAGACTATTTGCTCAAATTATAGAGGTAGTTTAACAAAAAGCTAACGTGAACAAAAGGGATATGTTTTTAAAAATGTGGGATCGATTATTTTAATTTTTTTTTCTATTTCTTTTAATGAAAGCAATCCTTGATGGGGAGTTATGTGGTGAATAAGGGATGCTGCATTAATCGACGCTCCACGAAGTGCATTTTCTATGGTGAACCCATGTAAAATAAGTGAAAAAAAAGTAGCACCAAAGGCATCTCCTGCCCCGAGAGCTGTGCCAACTGTTATAGGGAGTGATTGGTGAAAATAGAGAGTGTCCTTGGTTATGACGTATGCTCCCTGAGCCCCATCGGTTATGACAATTCTTTTGATTCCGTAAGAAAAAAGTTCTTTACATATTTCACGGAGTGTGAATGTGATTTTTTGACTACTCAAGAGGGTTCGTGCAAGAGGGGGGCCATCTTTGATGATACCTTCTCCGGTTGAAGTGAAAAAACGTGAGTTAAGGGTTGAAGCACATATACGTAGTTCATCAGCATTCATAATGATGACATCTATGAAAGGTAAAAGTGCTTTGAAATGAGTTGTTTGTTGTATCTGTTCAATACTTGGGTTTATGGCAATTGCAATTGTATTTTCTTCATAAAAAGTACGTGCTTTTTGAATGAGAGAGTGAGCATTTGAAAGTGATTCTCCATGAAGTGGTGCCACATATAAAGCGGTTGTTCCATGATAATATGTTTCGTTGAATTGTTGTTTTGGTAGCTGCGTATTTGCCCCATGATGAGAAAATATAATGCGATCATTGTGTAATGGGACAACAAATGATGACCCTGTTGGTAATGCAACAATAATTGGATGGAAAATAAGGTTTTTTTCTTGAGTAAATGATTTTATTTTTTTTCCAGCATCATCATTACCAATCGCACAATAGATTTTTGAAGTGTGACCGAGCATGGAAAGGCAGAGCGCACTGTTGAGCGCTCCTCCCCCAATACTTTGTATAAGTGTTTGAACCTCCAGTTTTGCTCCTTTTTTCAATCGTATGTACGATTCAAATGTGTCTGCAATTGTTTCAGGTTCTTGCGTAAGATATGCAATAGTATCGACAGTAGCGCTTCCAAGTATCAAACAAGAACTTTTTAACATTAGATTTCTCGTGGCAAGAGTACGTGGCTCAAGACTTCTTCTGCAGTGTCTACCCAGATAATGTTAATGCCGTCAGTGATTTCTTTTGCATGTTCAATCATTAAATCGCTTTTGTTCTGAGATGGCAATATAACGTTTTCTATTTTGTTACGTTTTGCAGCTAAAACCTTTTCCTTAACACCGCCGATGGCCGTTACTTGTCCACGTAAATTAAGTTCTCCAGTCATTGCATATTTTGCGTTGATTGGTCGATCAGTCATAGCTGAAAGAATCGAAGAAAGTAATGTTATTCCTCCGGAAGGACCATCTTTGGGAACAGCTCCTGCAGGAATGTGAACATGCAGGTCGTAATCGGTGAATTTTTTAGGATCGACGCCAAATTCAGTTGCATGCGCTCTAATATAGCTTAGCGCTGCAGTGGCAGATTCTTTCATAACGTCACCTAGTTGTCCTGTTAAAATGACTTTTCCTTTTCCTGTCATTAAAATAGCTTCAACTTTTAACATTTGACCTCCAACAGGTGTCCATGCAAGTCCATTGGTGATCCCAATTTGACTTTCATGGTTGAGATCGTAATCAATAATCTTTTTTGGTCCTAAATGTTTTTCAATTGTTTCAGGTAAAAAAATCAATGATTCTTTTTTTTCAACAAGTGCGCGAGCAGCTTTTGAGCATAAAGTTTTAATTAAACGATCAAGGTTACGAACGCCTGCTTCTCGGGTATAATTTTCAATAATTGAAGCCAAAACATCATCTTTTATTTCGATTCCTTTTCCTGTCAAACCAGTATCGGCGAATGCGCGTTCAATAATGTATTTTTTTGCGATGTTAATTTTTTCTTGAAATGTATAGCCTGAAAGATTAATAACTTCCATACGATCAAGTAATGGTTCTGAAATTGAATCTAAACTGTTTGCAGTTGCAATAAACATAGCTTTCGAAAGATCGAAAGGCACACCTAAATAATTGTCATAAAATGTTTTATTTTGTTGTGGATCGAGAACCTCAAGCATCGCCGCTGAAGGATCTCCGCGAAAATCTGATCCTAATTTATCAAGTTCATCGATAATAATAACAGGATTTTTTGATTCAATTTTTCTGATACCTTGAATAATTCTTCCTGGCATAGATCCAACATAAGTTCTACGATGGCCTCTAATTTCAGATTCATCTTTCATACCGCCAAGAGATATACGAAATGATTTTCGTCCTAACGCGCGAGCAATTGATTGTGCAAGTGATGTTTTTCCTATTCCTGGAGGGCCGACAAAGCATAATATGGGAGCATAGCCATCATTTTTAAGTTTGCGGATAGAGATAAAATCTAGAATACGTTCTTTGATATCACTTAATCCGTAATGATCTTGGTCAAGTATTTTTTGGGCGTGGTCAAGATCAAGATTGTCTTCTGTTTCAGTATTCCATGGGAGCGAAAGGAGTGTTTCAATATAATTACGTGTAACCGTTGCTTCAACAGAATCGGGAGCTGTTTTTTCGAGCCTATTCAGTTGACGATTAATTTCTTCAGAAACTTCAGGTTCAAGATTAAGTTTTTGTATTTTTTCTCTAAATTTTTCAATGTCATCGGTGTCATCTTCGCCAAGTTCTTGTTTAATAGCTTTCAATTGTTCACGAAGATAAAATTCTTTTTGAGCTTTGTTCATTGACTCTCTTGCAAGAGAGCGTATCTTTTCTTGTGTTTCTGCTACATCACATTCTTTGCGTAATTGTTGGTAGATTTTTTCAAGAAAATCGATTTGAGTAGAAGAAGATTCAAGAAGATCTTGTCCTTCTTCTACAGAGAGATTTAAATGAGATAAAATAAAATCTGCAATTTTTGAAGCATCATTCATTTTTGAGAGAATGATTTGAAAATCAGCACTAAAAGCATTGTTACCATTGGCCATTTTTTCAGAAAGATCTTTGATATTTTTAATAAAGGGCGCAAGTTCTTCTGGGGTGTTTTGAAGTTGTTCAAGAGGTTCGACAAGAACGTTTAATGCAGTATCGTCAGCAATAATATCATGAACACGTGCCTTACTTATTCCTTGAACGAGAATTTTTACACCACCTTCAGGTATTTTTATAAGACGCATGATCGTTGAAATGGTTCCCGTTTCGTAGAGATCATTTATTCCGATTGCACTATTTTGGTGATCAACTTTCTTTTTAGCAGCAAGAAGAAGGACTCGCTTGTTGCTATTGAGACTTTGATTAATTCCATTGATGATTCGCTCATCAAGGACTAAAAGAGGGACAATCATTTGTGGAAATACAACAATGTCCATGGTTGGAATAACTGGAAGTAATTCTTGTGTTGCATTTTCAAACAAGTGACCCTTCTCGACGCTCTTCATATTAGCCTCCCCCCTATGCTCGGCATGATTTAAGTTCTTAGTTAGTTTAAAGGATCGACAAAATTGAATACAATACTTTGATTGTCTCTTTTATAAATGATTGCTAAAGAAAGGGATTTGGCTATCATGAAAAAGTAATGCATTCTGGTGGAGAAAAAATAGAAATGCAAAATTTTCGAGAATACAGGTTTTTGCGCCTTGCAAAGGTAACAAAGCAATTTTTTGTTCAGGATACCTTGCTTACTATCCTTCATGAATGTACGTATGATTTTCAACAAGGTATTTCATATGCGATTATGGGAGCCTCTGGTTCTGGAAAATCAACATTGTTGCATAGTATGGCAGGTCTTGATCTTCCTACGTCTGGATCAGTTGAGATTGGAAATTGTTCTATTAATGCATTATCGCCTATTCAGAGAGCTTCAACAGTAAGTTTGGTTACACAAACACCTTATTTTATCGGATGTCTTACCGCATTAGAAAATGTTTGTATTGCGGGAATTATGCTTGGTATGGATTATGCTTCAAGCGAAAAACGTGCGCGTAGTTTAATGGATCGTTTTGGTATAGGGCAATGTGGTGTTGATGAAATTGGAGCTCTTTCAGGTGGGCAGCGTCAAAGGCTTTCTCTTGCACGTGCGCTTATGAATGTACCTAAATTTCTTTTGGCAGATGAATTGACTGGCAATTTAGATTCTGCATGTGCTCTTGATAATATCGCTTATTTAAAAACAATACAAAAAGAAGAGGGTGTTGGAATTATTTTAGTAACTCATTCATTTGAAATTGCTCAGCAGATGGATACAATTATAGTAATTGAAAATGGTAAACTTAAAGAAATGTGAAAAAAGTGGATAAAAAAGTTATTGTAAAAAAAACAATGCAAGTTGCTGCCACAACATTGGTGAGTCGGTTTTTAGGTCTTGCTCGTGAAATATTATTCGGTCGTTATATTGGCGTTGGTATTGTGGCAGATGCGTTTAATACAGCATTTATGTTGCCGAATTCATTGCGGAAAGTGTTTGCAGAGGGAGCGTTGACTTCAGCATTAGTTCCAACGTATATAACCATGATGAAACATAAAACTCAAAAACAAGCTGATGGGTTGATAACACTTTTTTTTGTAATTTTTGAATCATTGTTGTTGCTTCTTTGTTTTATTGTTATAAAAAAAGCTTCGGCAACAGTTACTTTGATAATGCCCGGTTTTTCTCCTGAGCAGATAGCAGCGACAGTACCTTTACTTAAAATTTTGATGCCATTTATTTTTTTTATATCAGTTAGTGCATTGCTCGCAGGCCCGCTTAATGCGGTGCACCATTTTTTTGTTCCTGCTGTAGGCCCAGTACTTCTTAATGTTGTTTTTATTATTTCACTTGTATTGTTTCATAGTTTTCATTGGCCTATTGATTATTTTTGTTATGGAATTTTGTTTGGGGGTGTCTTGCAATGTTTGATGCATATAGGAATGTATATGCATCTTGGCTTTGGACTTGCACTACCCGATAAGGTTTCTGTTCATTATTTTTTGCAAGCTTTGGGTAAATTTATAATGGGGTTTTTTAGCGCAAGTGTCATGGAAATTGGTCTATTTATTGATCAAGGTTTTGCATCGTATTTACCTATCGGATCAGTGACAATTTTAAAATACGCATCTCGATTTATGGCAATACCATTGGGTGTTTTTGGAGTAGCTTTTTCTACTATTTTGTTGCCTCATTTTACAAGAACGAAATTAGAAAATCCTGATAAAATGAGTTTTTATATTTTTGAATCATTAAAACTTGTTTTATGGGTAACAATCCCAGCGACATTAGTATTAATGTTTTTATCAGAAGATATTTTTATAACTTTTTTTGTTTCTAAGACTTCAAAATTTCCAGTAGAGCGTGTTTCTGAAGCAGCAGGAGTTCTTGTTGCTTTTCTTGTTGGATTATGTTTTTTTTCTCTCAATAAATTACTTTTTAGTGTGTATTATGCTTTGCATGATATGGTTCGACCTATGATCATTTCGATAGTTGGTACACTTTTAAATATTGCAGCTAATTGGTATTTTCTTTCTTTTGGTGGAGTGGGAATAGCGTACGCAACGACAATTTCAGGTGTTGCTCAAACATTGCTTTGTTTTTATTTTTTGCACCGTTCTCATGCCCTTTCATTTTCATTTTCACAGCTTCTGAAATTTTGCTGTATTTTCATGGCGCATGTTGCAGTGACGGCAAGCATTTTTTGGCTTTTATTTTCTCTTGTTATTCGTGGATTGTCGTTTGTTTCTTGGGGGCATTTTTTTGTACAAGAGTTTGGATTTTGGCTGTGGCTTTGTCCTTTAATGGCTCTGTTTTATGGAGTTTTGTATTATGCCCGTCGTTGGTTTACGTTGCAGATTTATTTCTTGGATTAACATGAGAAGGTATGCTGATATCAGGCATGACGGTAAGTGTGAAGAATGGGTATAACGAGTAACTAGTAATGTATTAAATATGTCAGCAATGTGTGAATACTGTGCAAGACTAGGCATGTCGAGCTGATGCGTAGCCTTTGTATCGAGACATATAAGATTGTTTTGGTAGCGGGGGCCGGATTCGAACCAGCGACCTTTGGGTTATGAGCCCAACGAGCTACCAGGCTGCTCTACCCCGCGATCTCAATTAGTATCCTACACTATACGCTATAAATTATTTTTATCAAGATATTTATCAAGAGATCGGTATAAAAGAGCTTCTTGTAAATGTTCTTTTTCGATAATGCGTGCACAAGCAAGATCAGCTATGGTCCTGGCGACTTTAAGTGTTTTATGATATCCGCGCATGCTTAAATGATTTTGGTTAAAAACACGCTTAATGATTGCTTCTGCTTCCGGTGAAAGTTGACAAAATTGATCAACATCAGAGCTGCTCATGGTAGCGTTTATTTTTGTAGTATTGTTAAAGCGTTGAGCTTGAAGTGTACGAGCTTCGGTAATAAGGTTTCTGATCTCAGTTGAATTTTTACCGGACAATGTTTTGTTCGTGATAGTGTCATAATCAATGGCTGGAACGTAGATTTGTAAATCGATACGGTCGAGCAGAGGTCCTGATAATTTTTGTAAATAGCGGTTTATTTGTGCTGATGAGCAACAACATTCTTTTTTCTTTTCTCCATAAAATCCACAAGGACAGGGATTAAGTGCTGCGACCATTAAAAATGATGCAGGGTAGGTGACCGATTGAGCTGCGCGAGCTATGCAAACATCCTTGCTTTCAAGTGGTTGGCGTAATCCTTCGAGAGTTTCTTTTTTGAATTCAGTTAATTCATCTAAAAATAATATTCCGTTGTGAGCGAGGCTTATCTCGCCTGGTTTAGGAAAAGATCCTCCACCGATAAGCCCTGGTTGTGAAATGGTGTGGTGTGGATTACGAAAAGGTCTTTGTTTAACAAGAGGGCGTCCATCAAGTTTTCCGCTGACTGAATAAATTTTGCTTGTTGCGATGATTTCATCGCTATTCATGGGTGGCAATATTGTTGCAAGTCTTTGTGCAAGCATCGTTTTTCCTGATCCCGGGGGACCAACAAATAAAATGGTATGACCCCCTGCAGCTGCAATGGTTAATGCTCGCTTTGCTTGTTCTTGGCCTTTAACTTGTGAAAAATCTAGATGCGAAAGCCATGGTTCTGCAACAATGTCGTAAGTTGCAAAAGGTTCGATAGAGCATTCTTTACGTAAATAAGCAATGAGTTCAACAAGTGTTGCTACGCCGATAATTTCAAGATTTTTAATACATGCTGCTTCTGGAGCATTGTCAATGGGAAGTATGATACGTTTTTTTCCCAATGTATGTGCATCAGCAGCAATAACAAGCGCTCCTTTAATGGGTTTGATTGAGCCGTCAAGTGAAAGTTCCCCTAAAAAAAGCGTTTCTTGTAAAAAAGTTGGGTCAATTTTTGTCAGTCCAGCGGCTTGGACAATGCCAACCGCAATGGGTAAATCAAAAAGTGTTCCTTCTTTTTTAATATCTGCAGGCGCTAAGTTAACGGTAATTTTTCGTTCAGGAAGTTTGATACCGCAATTTTTGAGTGCGGTTTGTATGCGTTGTCGACTTTCTTTGATTGCAACGTCTGGAAGACCTACAATGTAAAAATTCATAAGTCCTAACGAAAGATCAACTTCTACCTCAACCACATGTGCTTGAACACCAATAAGTGTTGCAGAATAAATTTTTGTATGCATTGTAATTTTCCCTAAATGACGACTCCATCGAACTTTAGATATAACATAGATTTATACTTTTGCAAATACTATTTAAGTAATTCTGGGTTAGTTAAGCTAGAACTTTTTTTTATTTGCTTTATACTGGCAGAACGATTGAAAGCTTACATGCTTTGATACGAAGAGGTGGTTGTGATGAATAGTGTTCGGGTATGTTTAATTTTGTTTTTTTGTAGTGCACATTATGGATATGCGCTACGATTGGTTGATGGTGATGTAACTGATGGTTCGGCAACCATGTCTTTTACATTAGGGAATCTTTTGACAGATTCTTTTAGTTCTACATTATTTGTTGCCAGTGGAGCTGCTCCTGCAACTGAAAATGCAAAACAATATGCACTTTCTTTAATGTATGCAGATCAAAGTCAAGTTCCTTTTTCTACACTGTTGCCATTGACACCACAGACGGTTGTATTAAATGGTGCTGAAGACTCTGTTAATCCATTATATGGTCAGAGTATTGGGCAATCAGCAATGTATCAATATTTTCCTGCAGTAACGATTAGCGGTGGCGCAACGGTGTATTGGGTAGCTGGCCAAGTTGGTGCAACAAAAATTGCAGTATATACTTCTACTGCTCCATTAAAAGATGCAAGCAATGCAGCAAATTGTAGCAGTGTTGCAGGTCTTGTTGGTATGAGTTCTTCGATTCTTGTTGCCGCTGTTGCCCCTAATGCGGGAGTTTTTGGAAATAACAATAGTGGTCTTACATTGTTACGCTACAATGATGAAAAAAAAGTTTTAGATACTGTTGGAACAACGATTACGCTTGACCCAACGTCTCCTGTGTTGCTTGCTGGAACGGCAGGACCTCTTGCTGCAATGGGACAAAATATTTCATTGTATTATGATTCAACTCTGGGTCGTATGTATGCGGGTCTTAATGTAACAGCACCTGGGGGTGGAAAGGCAATAGCTGTTTGTGCTGGGTATTTAAATGCTGATGGTAATGCTTTGACGCTTGAACCTATTGCTGGCAACAATGCTATTCAAAGTAATACTGTTGTGGGAGCGGGTGGTGGCGAAACTGCTTTTATTCCATTAGTAAAGACTATGCATACAAGTACAGGTCTTGATTATTTAGTTGTTGCTTATGGACTTTCGATCTATGTTTTGCCTTTGGTCAATCTTCATGCTAATCCAGCAAATCAAACATGGCAAACGGATCCAACTCAAGGAGCGCTTGCAAAAAAATATACGTCGCCAACGAATTATTATCAAGATCATCTTGGTTTTGTACCGTATGAATATTTTAACAGTAGGGGTTTTGAAGTTCCTGCAACGGTAGCGGGTGATTTATATGATACGACCGTTGCACCAGAATTAGCGATTATTCAGGCAGGTGGTAGTGCATTGTCAGGTGCTATCCAATCCATTCAAGTATATCGAGATACAGTATTTTCAACAATAGCTGAAGGAGCATCTAATCGGTCTGGAGTATTTTATTCTCAGGCATTGTTTGATACCAATGGCGTGATCATAGGGTGGACGAGTTGGCAGCGGGTTGTTATTGGTACTACTAATCAAGCGGTAACAAGTACAGTATATATTCCATCATTTGATGCTCTTTACACTGTGCAAAATGGTACAAGTTTATATTTCAATACATGGTCAACTGGTTCGAATGATGGGCTATTGGGTGGGACAACGACTAGTGCCGCTGTTGGCCTTATTGATACGATGGATTCATTCTTTGGTTCCGATGGTGTACAAGGAATTTTTGATTTTCCAAAGGAAATGATTGTTTTTAATCAGGCGGCAGTTAATAATGCTGAATCGTATCAAGTGTATACGGGAAATGGTCAGTGTGCCATTGCCAGAACATTGAGTGGTGCAGGAGGTTATTATGTGCCTGCAGTTGGAGCGTTTACGGTGACGGCAGCCGCAGATACGGCAATAACGTTTCCAGGAGTTTCTGGGATTACTACCATTACAGGTTCTACGATTAAAAATATGGGAGCGCTAACGGCGTCAATGATTGTTGGTAGTCAAGTTGCAGAAACACGCTTTTTATTTCTTGGTGGATCAAATGGTCTTGCTTATGCAAACATTACTGCAGGAGGTGCTTTAACTGTATTGCCTGGTTTTGCTTATGTCCGAAAGCTATGGGTTGATGAAAATATTCTTTCCAATAATGTTCCTTATCTGTATGTTTTGACAAATAGTGCGTTGTATCGTTTAACGTATAATGGTGCAACATTTGATCAGACTACGTTAGTCACTATAGCTTCACTTGGGTTAATGCCTCAGGCAACTTTTTCAGATGTAACGATTGTTAATAATTATGCATTTTTAGCGACAAGTTTGGGATTGTATCAAGCTCTGGGAAATGTGGGAACTGCAACAGGAATTACCAGTTTGACATGGCAGAAAATAATATTACCAAACAATGTACAAGCAGCTACGCGACTTTCATTGTTTTCAACAACAACAAATGGGACAGACTATAGAGCGCAAACTAACGGTGGCAATCTTTATGTTTTGTGCGCAGATGTTCCTAAAAGTAGGGCTGCCATTTATCGTTATGCTGTCAATGGTACGAACTTACAGTTAATTCCTGATACATTTCACACTATTAAAAACGCAATAAATCCTTATATGTATTTTACTGAGTATAGAAATTATTATTGTGCAAATGATGCGTTGAATTTTTCAATGGCACCACAAAATCTTTCAACATTTTCATTTATTCAAACAACAGACCAAAGTGGTCAAATAAGACCTGCAACGGTGCCGTTTGGAATTTCAGATGGTGACACGATGGGAAACCTTGTGCGAAGTAGTGCATTAGGATCCATGATGATTTACGGCAACTTTGGTGTATGTGTTCATGAATAAAAAGAGGAGGATACGCTTGATCAATATAAGACGAGTTGTACTACTAGTTGTGTTATGTGTACAGGAAGTTGCAATGCTTAGCGCAGCATCGACTCCATTTTTACGTCCCTATGATTATATGTTTTTTCCCAGAAAATGGCCTGAACAACGAGCATCACTTTTAAATATGGGAGCTGCTGGATTTTCTCCTCATGCATATAATGCTTTGGGAGATAAAGTTAATGCTTTTCAAATGTGGAATCCAACGCAAGATGCGCTTGCCATGTTAAAAGGTTTTCCACTCACTACTGTGCAGGGACAAACGGCGCAAGCAATTACGTTTGATGGTGATAACGGGATCCGTGGTAATTTTTTGGTAACAGGAAATTTTGAAATTCCTTTAAGTTATGCTGGGGCATTTCGATATAACATAACTCCTGATTGGACAGTTGCTGCATTTTTACCTGCGCACGTTGTTTCAGCGTCACATATTTCGTGGATTGACTTAACTCCATCAACAACAGCTGATGATATTTTAATTAAACAACTGATTACTAATAATTTTGCTGCAAATGTTGCACTGTGGGGCGATGGTCTTTCGCTTGAAAGTTGGAGCAAGGCAGGCGTTGGTGATTTTTCATGTGCCATTTGTTGGTCCAAAGAGTTTAAACAATATAAGCAGTATATTAAAACTGCCGTTCCTCGCGCATCATTTGGATTATCGTTTCCAACAGGTGTGCAAGCAGATTCTGACAAACCACTTTCAATGGCATTTGGATTTGATGGTGCTTATGCAGCAATTTTTGATATAGGACTATACATTAATTTTAGTCATTGGTTGGATGTAGGTTTTAACTGTGAATTTATTCAAGCTTTTATGCATACGAAACAACGTCGTATAAAAATTGATGTTAATCAAACAGAGTTGCTTTTGTTGACAAAAACAGCTGTTACAAAAGACTTAGGCCTTATTCAACGATTTAATCTTTTCGCAGAGGCACATTTTAACGATGCCCTCTCTTTGCGTTTTTTATATAATTATATTCGTCATTCTGCTAGTACTTTATATGTTGTGTCTAACGAGTATTCTTCATTGATTGCGAATACTGCTCCTTCAGTTGATCAGTGGACAGCGCATAGCATTATTTTTCAGTTACGTATGGATACGGCAACAGAAGAAGATCAACGGTATAAACCGCAGATGTTTGTATTTTGGAAACATCCTTTTAATGGAAAACGATCAGTTGCCATGAATTATATTGGAGCTGGTCTTGAATTGACCTTTTAATGTTTGACAATAAAAAAGGCACCTTAAGTATGGTGCCTTTTTAGTTTTTAAAAAATAATTATGCTCTTGCTTTTAATTTTTCTTTTTTTGCAAGTTTTCTTTCTGCATATGTTTCTTCGTTGAGGTATTGATCAACTTTTTGTAAAAGACATGCAGCTGTCAATTGAGCAACTATAATTTGAGTTGCAACATCAACATTACATGAATCAGCTTTGATGTTTTTAAGAAGGAGCATTGTTGCAGCTGTTACAGTAGCAATTGAAAAACGGTTTGTTAATGTTTTAATGATCATTGCTATTGTGTCATTTCTGTCTGCAACTTCACGAAATGCTGCTTGTCCAAAAATATCGGCAAGTAATACTTCAAGAGCTAAAACAGTATCTTTTGTATTACATCCTTTTGCATATTGCACTGACAATGTTGGAATTAAAACAGTTGCTACTTTAACGCCTGCGCTTGAGTGAGATTGGCTGTCATGCGCTAATGCTCTGTAAGCATCAACCATTTCATCTGCAATAATTGGTGATGCAAGTAAAAGCGATAACGAGAATAATGAAATAATATTTTTCATATTACATCCTTTATAGTTAGAGATTAATTATCTAACGCAGATCCTACAATGGTTTCATTAAATTTGTCAAAAATAAGCAGAAATTTACTTTGCTAAATTAACGGAAAAGATGTTCTATTCCATGTGCTTCTTGTTGAAGTTGTACTGTAATAAGAGCATTTATTAATCGTTCTACTTTTGTTTCGAGCGTATCTTCCAGTTCAGGAATTGAGAGCCATGTCATTGGATGATTTAAAAGATCTTGTTTAATTTCACTGATGACTGAAGGTTCTAATGCTCTGCCTGAAAGATCAAGAAAATAACAAAAACGTTCAATGAGTCCATGGTAAAGTTCGTTGAGATCTTGTACATCAGCAATTACTTTTTTTTCATGTAAAAAAAACAGATGATCGCCAATAATTTTAAAACTATTCCATGTTTCTTTTTGATCGTGTGGTGTCCAAACAAGTTTATCAATTGAAGTTGTAAAAAAACGAAATAAAAGTTCTTTAACTTTTTCTTCTGAACATTTTTTTTTCAGTTCATTGTCAGCAATGGTATGGCCTAAAAATTCAAAAAATTCGTCAGGTTCAGATTTAAGGAGAGAGAAATAATCAGAAAATGATGAAGCAATACTTTCTTTGATACTTTCCCAAAGCGGTTTTTGGTGTATTTGTGTAATGTCGATTAAAGTTGGAGTTGTCCGTGTAATCATACGTTCGAATGCGCATGCAGTTATGAATGGGCATACTTTTGTTTTTTGAATAAAAAGACGAATAATTCGTTCATAATAATCTGTTGGTTGTTCTGTTCGTTTACCAAAGCGGATACATTGTACAAAGTGAGAAAATGAATACGGCAGAAGTTCTTTATATTGAGGATTATTAAATGTTTGTTTAAAAAATGTTATAAGTCCTTGTTCTGTAAAGTCTATCGATACCAAAAGGGCATCAAGAATTTCTTGTTCATTTTTTTGATCACGCAAAGATTTGTTGGTTTGTGCAAAGGGCATGGATACTGAAGGAGAAATAATCGTTGGTGGCGGTTGTTGAATATGTTTTGGGGCCATGGTTGAAAAAAAATTTCCGGGTGAATCAACTTCACTTGTCACCTGTTTTTTTCTTAAGCGTTTGGTGGTATGGTTTGGTGTGGCTGTTGAACATTCCAGTGTTGTTATCCACAGGAACATGATTAAAAGGTAGCATTTTCTATTCATACATTATATCCTTTTGCAGTAACACTGTACAAACTACAAAGTACGATGGTACAAATGTATGAGGTATAGAGTATTTTTGCAACTACTTTAGGGATTTTTATAATGCCTTTATATAAATATCAAGGTTTTTCTCGAGGAGGAAAGAAAGTAGGAGGAACGTTAGACGTTCCATCTGAAAGTGTCTTGCGAGAACTTTTGCAAAAACAGGATGTTTATCCAACTTATATCATAGCTGTTCATAAAATGGGAGGCCAAAGCCAATCGTTTTTTGCTACGATTTTTGAAAAAAAAGTTTCACAAAAAGATTTATTAATTTTTACTAAACAACTTTCAGTTTTGTTACGTTCAGGAGTCCCCTTGTTACAATCATTGGAATTGCTTGATGGTCAATTTGAAGGACAATTGAGAACGATTATTGTAAGCCTCAAAGATGTACTGAAAGAAGGTGGATCGCTTGCTGATGGGTTGCGCAATTACCCACGTGTTTTTGAAAACATTTATATTCAATTAGTGCGTGCTGGTGAAGCAAGCGGTAAATTGGAAATGATTTTAGATAGGCTTGTAGTGTATATACAGGAGCGTGATGATCTACGTGGAAGAATTGGTTCTGCGATGCGTGGTCCATTGATTCAACTATCAGCTGTTTTTGGTATTACATTATTTATGGCCGCTGGGGTCATTCCAAAATTGGCAGGGATGTTTACGTCTATGGGCGGAACACTTCCTTTGCCAACAAAAATAGTAATGGCAATTTCAGATGTGGTGTTAGGCTATCCTTTAGTATTGATTTTTGCATTTCTTGGAATTGTTGTAACTTTTACGTATTGGAAGCAAACTGAATCTGGTGCGTATCGATGGGATGTTCTGATGTTGAATCTTCCATTAGTTAGTTTTTTTGCACGTATGAATGCTATTGTTGAATTTTGCAGCACGTTAGGAATGTTGCTTACCGCGGGTGTTCGTCTTTCTGAAGCGCTTGATATTGTGTGTAATATTGTTGACAATCGTGTTTTGAAAAAAAGTTTATTTGAAGCGCGTGACAAGATTATTAAACAAGGTAAAATCGCACAATATCTAAAACAGACTCATATTTTTCCTCCTATTGCCATGTACCTTATCAGTACCGGAGAAGAAAGTGGTAAATTGGATGAGATGTTATTAGAAGTTGCAAAAAATTATACAGCTGAATTGAAAGAAAAAATTGATGGACTAACGGCAGCGCTTGATCCTCTGATGATGGCGGTGATGGCAATTGTTGTTGGTTTTATTGTGATGGCAATTGCATTGCCATTAATGAATATGAGTTCCAATTTAAAATTATAATATGAAAGGGCGTACATGTCTTTTACGTTAAAACGATTTGCTCGAGGGTTTGGTCTTCTTGAGATTATGATTTATATTGCAATTTTAGCATTGTTGGCAGCAACTGCAGGACCTGCTTTAATGAGATATTTTTCTTCTTCACAAAAAAGTGCGACAAAAACTGCATTAAAAAATACGGTTGATGCTGTTAATTTATATTATACTCATACGGGAAGATATCCTGAAAGTCTTGGTGATTTGACTGAAAAACCATCTGATCCAAGCCTTGCGCAGCGTTGGGATGGCCCTTACTTAGCGAATGTAAAGGCTGGAGAAGCGCCGCTTGATGGTTGGAGTCATGAATTACAATATCAAAAACTTGATAAAGGATATGAATTGTATTCATTTGGTCCCAATGGTGAAGAGGGTGATGAATCAGAGCGTATGAAAGCTGAGAACGAGTAAAAAAATAATGCGTAGCATAGTGCCTGGCTTTGGACTTCTTGAGCTTGTTATAGCGATGGCAATTTTGGGAATTTTGGCAGCAATGGTTGGCCCTGCTTTTTTAAAGCAGTCTCCCAGTCAAGAGCGTAAAGTTTTTGTCGCATCATGTAATGCAATTGTTGCTGAAGCTTGGGCACGTGCTCTTTTTAATCGTCGTATTCAAAAAATTATCATTAACCCTGCAAAGCATGAAATTCGATTTGAACAATTTGTGCATGAACCAACAAAAGCAGATGCAACGCAAGAGCCAACTGAACCAATCAAAAGTGATACGTTTGGTTTTGCGTATGTGTATCCAGCGCATATGGATATACATAATGTGTTTGTAGAAGGTGTTGATGAATTAACCAGACACGGGTCAGATCGAGTAGTACAGGGGGTTTGGTTCTTTATAATTCCTGATGGTAATGCGCAAGAGGTGATAATAAATTATACCGATACAAAGGATACTCGTTTTTCTGTTGATGGTAAAAATGGCGGTCTTAAGTTAAATCCCTTTACAGTTATTTTTGATGAGTATGATGCCTATGTCTATCCATCTTAAAAAAGGTTCTGCATTTTTAGAGGTTGTTATTTCAATGGCAATGTTGGGTGTTGTTTTGACAAGTCTTTTTGTCACCACCGGGTCATGTATGAATTGGATTTTAAAAACATCTTCAAAACTTTCAGTTGTGTTGCCGCTGAAACATTCTTTTTATTTGGTAACGTTTGATCCATCTGAAGAAGAAAAACGAACACTTCCATTGCCTGCCTATTGTACTGTCGGTTCTATTCAATTCACACAAAAAAAAGTTGCGGGGCATTCTGTTTTTTCACGATTTACCAATCTGTATCTTCAAAGTGCGCAGACTGATATTGTTTCTCCTGCGGGTAGTCGTGCAGTCTCATTTGGGTTACTTGCGTGTATTGCGCCAAAGCGTACAACTGAGGAGGTATCATGAGCGGTAGGCAACCAGGATCGATGTTGTTGCAAGTTATGGTTGCAATGGCAATTTTTTCAACAATTATGACAGTGCTCGGTTCAGTTTTTTTTCAATTGAGTAATGCATCTCGCTCAGTAACACGTATGGTGTCTTTTGATACACGTATTTTTGTTATGCAAAATTTGTTTGAGCGAGATTTGACCGGTGTATTTTTACCAAAACTTATTCACATAAAAAAAGAAGAAGACAAAAAGACTGGTAATGCTCAAGATTCATCGCAAGAAGAAACAAAAACAGAACAAAAAAAAGATACTAAAAATGAAAAAGATGCATATCCAAAACAGGCATTTTTAGTTACGATTGCAGCCAATGGTCTTATGGAAAGTATGAGATTTATTACGACGAATCCTGTTGCAGTGTACAATACTGCAAAGCCTCATTGCGTGTGGGTTGAATACGAAGTAAAACCTGTCGAAGGTAAAGGATTAGGATTGTATCGTACTGAGTATTATGGCATTGAGCGTGAAGGACCTACGCATAAGCAGCATACATTTTTAGTGATCGATGGAATCAAATCTTTAACCGTTACGTTAAAAGCGGAAAAAAAGCCGGTACCAGAAAAAAAAGGTGCTGATAAAAAAACAGAAAAAAATACACAAGAAAAAAATCCTGAAGAAAAACAAAAGAAAAAAAGAGTTTTTGAAGATAGAAAAAATTGGGACAGCGATGAGTTTTTAAAAGCTCTTGAAAATCTGTCTGATGAGGGAAAGAAAGAGAGTACTCAAGCACGTGAAACACAAGCACAAGAAGTGAAAGAAATATTTGATCCATTACCTGCATTCATTACATTTTCATTAACATTGTATGATCGATTTCAAGAACGAGATAAAACTGTTGAATTTGTGTGTGCTCCTCATTATGGATGTGAGCCACTCGTTATTGATGGATTAAAAAATGTTGAAAAACCAAATGCGCAAGATCATATTCCAGGCCAAGGCATAGTGTCAGCATTGACAAAACCATTGTCAAGTGGACTGCAAGATAAAATAGAAATAATGAAACCAAAAATGCAGCGGTAAGGAGTTGTGGTGTTTGCAAAAAAAAACCAACCAGGCTTTATGTTGATGATGACTTTTTTTGGGCTTGCGTTATTGGTAACGTTGGTAACCTATTATTTGCATACAACACGTATTTACACCAGATTTGGATATGTTTTTTATGAACGTGAAAAAGTAAAAATGTTGGCAAGAAGTGGTATTACAATTGCATTAAGCCAATTGTCACTTGCAGATTCAAAACTTATTAAAGATTTGCAAAAAAATGACCAGGAATCACTTAAAAATCAAAAAGATCCGGTATGGCGTAAAAAACAGTTGTGTAAAATTTTATTAACGGTATGCAACCGTTGGCAAACATTTGAATGTACTGAAAAAGATGATGGAATTGAGGGGACTATTCAGATTGCGATCACAGCAGAAGATGGAAAAATTCCTCTTTCAAAATTAATTAATTATGAAAAACATGATTTTGAGATATTTGATCAAATAAAAAAAACGGGCGGCAAAGAAATTTTGAAAGATTTTTTTGATCGCTATAAAAAATATGCAAACGGTAAAGATCTTTTTGAGTCTTTTGAGCAATGGCTCAAAAAAACTGACTATTATTTGGTTGATGTGACACAGCTTTTAATTATTGAAAGTTTTAAAGATATACGTAATACATTATTTTTTATTCCACCAGCAGTAGACCAAAAAGAGCAATCTTTGAGCGCAGCATTTACTGATTGTGTCTCGATTGAGCGATCTGCAGGGGCGTTGAACCCATTTCTTTTTTCAGAATCTGTCAAACAAGTGTATGGTTTTGATAAAGGTAAAAAATTCTTTTCTTCGGAGCAGATTGATGAAATTATTGAAAAAGTTTCACTTGATTCAATTAAGTGGGATACTGTATGGGATACGTATTGTAAGGATGTTTATGGGAAAAATTTTCAGGGATTGCCCGAGGGCTTTTCTCAGATGTTGAGTACAAAATTTGAGCCTAATGTATTTTCTGTGGTATGTTATGCAAAGGTTGGAAAAATAGAACAAAAATTGGTAGCTATTATAGTAAGAAATTTTTCCCAAAACAGTGAAGTTTTTGAAATAAAAAAGCTCTATTGGTTATAAGTAGGTGTAAGAGTGCGTATTAACCCAGAAACAAGTGTTGGAATATTCGTTATAGGAGCGCTTGCAGTTTTTTTATACATGACGGTTCAAATTGGTGTTTTTCAATTGGACATGGATAAGTATAGAAAACAAGTTGTTTATTTTAATGACATTTCCGGATTAATAAAAAAAGCTGATGTAAAAATAGCCGGGGTTAAAGTTGGTTGGATTGTTGATATCAGTCTTAATCAAAAAGATGACGGAACTGGATATACCGCTGAAGCTGATATTATGATAGATAAACGGTATATCATACGAGCAGATGGGCATGGTGTTGTTCGTCAAGATGGCTTGTTGGGAGTAAAATATCTTGAAATTATTCCGGGAGATCCAGCATTGCCTGCATTAACAAATGGTGATGCATTGGGAAAACCTGGTAAATCTCCTGTATCAGTCGATGAATTATTACAGCAAGCAAAATCAGTTGCGACAAATATCGAAGAAATTTCAGGTGTCATTCGAGACGCGCTGGTAAGTCCTGATCAAAAATCAAAAATTAAAGATACGGTTGACAACATTTACAAAACATCTGAAAAATTGTCTCGTTTTTCGACACGTATCGATACAATCTTGGTTGATAATCAAGATGATATTGAAGGTATGGTGAGAGACTTTAGAGGTTTTGCAGCAGAAATGCGTGAGGCGGTTCCTTTGGTACAATCAGACGTGCATGAACTTTCGCAGCATTTATCAGGTGTCACTTTACCAGGGATCGATAGAAATGTTGATCGTGTAGCTTCAGCATTTGAAAGAGATTTTGATGCAATTGCAAACAAGTTAGAATCAACAGCTGATGCAATTGAGCAAGCTGCATTGCAAACGCGTGATGGATTTAAAGGAATTAATTCAGTTGCCAATAAAATTAACGATGGACATGGTTTGATTGGTAAATTAATTAATGACGATGAAGTGTATTATGACTTTAAAAAATCGATCCAAGGGCTACGTAATTATTTTTCTAGAGTAGAAAGTATGGCGACGGTATTTGATTCGCATAGTGAAATGATGTACGGTCCTTTGGAAGGTATGAATATTAAAAATAATAAGGGATATTTTGATATTCGGATTCATTCAAATGAAGATACCTTTTACATCCTGCAAGTTATGAGTTCTATCGCAGGAAAAATGAGTCGTGTTGTTCAAAATAGAACATTTTATGACACAGAAGGATATCAATATAATGTACCTTTATTAGCTCATAATCATTCTGATGTAACAAAGATTATAAGTGTTGATCTTGTGCCAGGATTTATTGAAAAAACACGTACACCTGATGCGCTTGCGCTTGGATTTCAAATCGGAAAAGTGTATAAAGATGTTGCATTTAGATTTGGTATGATGGAAGGGTCGTTTGGGGTTGCATGTGATTATGAAATTCCATTTGAGTCGGATCTTGTGCGTTGGGTTTCGTCATTTGAAATGTTTGACTTCAGAGGTCGTGAACGGTTCATTGATGATCAACGTCCTCACTTGAAATGGATTAACAAGGTTTTCTTGTGTCGTAACTTATACGTTAATTTTGGTGCAGATGATTTTGTTTCGTTGCATAATGCCAACGGATTCTTTGGTATGGGATTGCGTTTTGCTGATGATGACTTGAAGTATTTAATTTCACAATTGGGACTCAGTAGCTTTACGAAATAAATCTCACAGGCGCCTCGAGTGTAGCGTTTGAGCGCAGCGAAAAAGCTATGTATCGAGAGGTGTGTCTATTTCTTTTTTAATGCTTCAACTTCAGCAACTGTAAGACCTGTTTTTTGAGCAATAGTTTCTACATCAAGAATGCCTAAAAGGTTTTGCGCTATTTTTTTTTGTGTCTTTTGTTCACCTATTTTCTCACCTTTTTGCATTCCTTTATCCAAAGCAGCATCGAGTTGTCCAGTTGCAGAGCGAATGTTGTCCAGGTAACGATCATAGGCATCAAGGTCTTTTTTTGACCAACTACCTTGCTCAAGAATATCAAATGCTTCTTGCAAAACAGGGTTTTTTAATGGGCCAGGAATTTTTTGTAAGCTTGTTGCATGTTTAAAAAAGTAAATCCATTTATCGATTTCGGTCTTGAGTTCTTCCAATGTGTTGTTGAATTTTTTCAGTTCTATAAAATGGAATTCAAGATGTTTGAGTGCATGTTCATGCGTCTCGCTGTTTAAAATAAAATGATGACTGAGGTAATTTTCACTTTTAAAAAGATTGAAATCAAGGATGCCCACAAAAATAACAGGAACTAATTTGTGATATTTTTCGCCTTCACGTAACTGTCTGCTGAGCAATAAAGAACTGTAATATTGTGCTCGAGCTTCAAAATCATTTTGGTCAATCACTTGCATTTCAACGATGTAATGATTTTTTGATTGATCAGTGCAGCGAATATCAACAATGCTTGCCTTTGAAGTCCCTGGAGTTTCTGCCATGTTGTGAGGATCTTCGATGGTGACGTCAATTATTTTTTCACCTTCTGGACGTCCCAGTACACTGTTTAAAAAATTGATCAAAAGACCTTTGTGTTTGTTGTCAGCAAATAATTTTTTAAACACCATGTCATTTTTGGGATCAAGAAAAATCATAGGGGCACCTTTCGTCTATTTTTTTTTCAATTTTTCAACTTCAGCAACCGAAAGACCTGTTTTTTGAGCAATAGTTTCAACGTCAAGAATGTCGAGAAAATTTTTTGCAATTTCTCGTTTTGCTTTTCGTATTCCTTTATCAAAAGCAGCATCGAGTTGTCCAGCTGCAGAGCGAATGTTGTCCAGGTAACGATCATAGGCATCAAGGTCTTTTTTTGACCAACTACCTTGCTCAAGAATATCAAATGCTTCTTGCAAAACAGGGTTTTTTAATGGGCCAGGAA
>SXGU01049714.1_pt1 | contig 98034 bp, 93 predicted proteins | sample 3174531 | NCBI WGS metagenome assembly SXGU01 (sample SAMN11356863, study PRJNA531348) | freshwater metagenome | isolation source: freshwater sample F1-140 | place: China: Fuxian Lake, Yuxi | collected 2017-12-25
ACTACTCCCAACAAAAATGATAATTTGTAATTAATAGCTCCTTTAAAAGTTTAACATCATTAATGATTCTGTTGCAAAAAAAACCTGAAAATATGTTTCAAATCTAAACATAAATGAAATGTCTCATAAAAAAGATTACCCCAATATATTCAAAAAAATATTCTTCTCAAGCTGGAATTTCAAATTGATTTAATTTGAGTCGCTTATTTTTTTATAAATTTTTTTATAATTTATATTCAGATTTTATACAGTTTTTCCGATATAGTCGTATGCGTTTGATTAGATTTTTTACAATAAAATTATTGAACCTTATTATTAGTATAACTTACCTCATTTTATTTTCAGGTTGTACTGGTTGTGGATATTTTTATCTTAATTTAGAAGATCTAAACAAAAAAAAAGATACTTCAACTGTTCCGTCTATCAGTGATCCATCAGATCAATTAGTTAGTACTACTTCTATTATATCAATTGAAGATTATACGACCACAGAATCAGATTCAAACTTTTTGACTCAAGATGGATTTCTTGTTTCTCTTGATAAAAGTTCAGATCAAATAGTTGAAGTTCAATTTCAATCAACTTCTGTATATGCAACTAAAGATATTGATTTTAATCTAACAAATGGAACTTTAATTTTTCAACCTGGAGAAGTTTCAAAAAAAATTTCATTTGAAGTAATAGGAGATACAGACGGAGAAGGGTTAGAGATATTTTCAGTAACTTTGTCACTGCCGCAAAATTCGCAACTTGGAAGATCTAGAGCTTATGGTTATATTAATGATAATGATCCAATCATTTTGAAGGTCAACCCAAGTTATCCAACTTTCGGTGCAAATTGGAATGATTATATTCTTGGAGACGAGATATCAGGAATTTTAAGTGACTCACCTTGTGTAAATAGTTCTGATTTTTGCAAGAATGGTGGTGTCTTTAAAAAAGTAGTAATACCAGGAGAGTATACCTGCAATAATTTAACTTTAACAGATAACTTAGGTTTATTCGATTGGAAATGCAGCGAAGATGAAGCTCCTGTTTTCTTTTATTCTCGAGGTTTACAAGTTAATAAAAATTTATCTGATCTTATTACTCCATCTGCTTTTAAATCAAATTTTATTCAACTTAACAAAAACTTTATCCCAACTTATGTAAGTCAATCGCAGATCTGGTGGAACAATAATGTCATTGATTTAAATTTATCGTTGAACTCAGCTAATACAGACCCTGTACTAACATTAAATAATTCAGGAGCAATTTATACTATAAGTGGTGGTGGTATTAAATTAAGTCGTGGTATAAATTTTAACACCCCTAAAACAAGTCTCGTAATTATGCCTGGAACAATTTTAGCTCCGAATACCTTTTTGGCATTACCCCTCGATTGTGATACTCCAACTGCAGGTATACAATCCTGTTTAGTTTATTTTAGTTTAACAAAATATAATTGGCTTGAAGGAAGTTTTAATGGCCACTCAGCTATAAATGGTTCTTATGTTGGCGTCATTACTTCTGATCGTTCTATTACAACCGATCATCTTACAATTCATAATTTTAACATAGACTCTAATGGCGCAACAGTTGGATTATTTATTGGACGTTCTGATCGATTAAAAATTTCAAATGGGATCATTACAAACTCACAAATTTTCGGAATTTACAATCGTTGGAGCATGTTTAGTAACTTTCATCACATTAAAATTCACAATAATTCTACAGGATTATTTACAGACAACCTTTCATATAATAATACTTACTTTGACATTGATACTTTTCTAAACTCAAATTATGGAATTCTTGACGTTGGAATAACTAACAACTTTATACAAGTCAAATCATCAAATAACAAATTTGGATATCAAAAAAACTCTCTACATTATAATTTTTTAAACAAATTTCTAATTGTTAATAATACTAGTGATGGATTTAAAAGTGCTTTAACTAACAATGCTAGTTATATATTAAACTCATCAATCATTAGCAACGGATCCAATGGCATTAATTTAATACTTACCCCAGCAAATTCAAATCATATTAATAGAATTTCAAATACTATTTTGCAAAACAACAATATAGGGTTAGAATTAGATGGTGAAGGCATCCTAGATTATACTACTTTTAAAGATCTTTATATTGCACAAAATGACCTTGGAATAAAAATAAATTCAAACTTAAACAATGATAAATGGGAAAGTAAAATTTTTTTAAACAATACAACTAATTGTTCAGTATTAAATAATTCAAAATCAAACCCAGGTTTAAATAATACATGCCAACCTATTGGAAATAGTAATGCAACAATATTTTTTGGTGTAGATTACTCCCAAAATTTTACAGGAGAAACTTCGGATTTAATTAATACCCATAATTCAGGAAGCACTTTATTTGAAACCATTACAGATTGGTATAACTTTGAAAATATTAACCGATCTTGGGGTTTTTTAAGTTCTAGAACTGCTTGCAGTACTGCTGGCCAAACTTGTAAAATTGTAGATTGGAGCATAAATATTTTATCCAACGAAATACAAAATTATCATGGTGTAATAACAGATGGGGCTCACTGTCCCCAGTCTATTAATGGAAACAATACTTTAAAAGTAACATTTAATTATGATGTTATTTTTTTAGAACATGCCATTGAAATTATGGATGACTATATTGGCAACGACAACGGATTCTGTGAATCATTTGAAGCTTGTTACTTTACCCCCAACATTGGTTTTGATCAAAATGAAGGTGGAATAAAACAGTCCTGCATTTTTACAGATGGAAGTGGTAGTAATGGAGTAACAAATGTTAAAATGTATGGCTATACTAAGTAACTTTTCATTTTTTTAATTTTAATATTTGCAGTGCTATTCCGTTCAATTTGATTCCATTTCAATATGAAACAATTTTAAATTATTTTAACCATAATTTTATTTTTTTTATTAATAAATTTTAAAATTTACAAATTTAAGATATAATTTAATTAATTATGATAAAAAAAATTTTATTGCTGATTACTTTTTTTGGTTTATTTTTACCATTTCAGAATTGCGCGGAATTCGGATCAGTAATTGTATTAGATCAAAATTTAAGCCTTAATAACAGTGGTGGCTCTGGTGGGAATGGCGGCGGCTATGATATTAAACTTACTTTTATAATTAATTACAAAGATCAAAAAATTATCGGTGACAGCTTAGTTATGTACTCTGGTGAAACAATGAATTTTCAAATTAATAATGGGTTGCCACCATTTACATTTAATTATATTGGCCAAGGTACCTTTGATTCAAATGAACTTTCTTACACTTCTCCATTTTATGCTCACTCCCCTCAATTTGAAAGCATAGAAGTTACGGACTCTGTTGGCGCTAAAGGAACAATTTCAATACAAATAAACTCATTTTATGGACAGAATAAACTTATGTATCCACAAAATAATTCAGTCGCATCTCATAATTATGCGACTCCAATTGTTCTTGATTCAAATGAAAATGCTTATACAATAGTAAACTATGATAAAATAAATTCGACAAATTTATCACCTCGTAGACATAGCATTCTCCTGGTGAGCTCTGATAAAGGGTCAACTTGGAATCAAATCAGAGAGTTCGGTTTTGATTCAAAAGTTTATGTCAATCCGTTTAATAATAATTTATTTGTAATAGACCCTAGTAATTTAAATTCAAATTTTTACTTCAGCAAAAATAAAGGATCAACTTGGGAGTTACTCAAATTTAACTCTGAATCGCAAAAAATTAACCTCAACGATAAATTTATACAATATACTATGTTGGATATTATTTTTGTTTCAGCTGAAAAAATAATTTTACTAGGCAGTCAATACAGTAATGGAATATTTCAATGGAAAACTTTTTTAAGTAATGATAATGGAGAATCATTTAACTCAGTTGATGATTTTCAAGCTTTTGAAAATAAAAAAGGTACAGCTTCAATTGGATTAGTAACTGCTTCAAAAGTTGTATATATAGCTGGAAGATCTGCTCAAATGCAAAAAAATATGTATGAACTCAATATTAGAATAAGTAAGGACCTTGGCCAAAGTTTTTCAAGTGATTTTATTTTTTCATATTCTCCTTTAGATGAATACATCTCAAATAATCCAGTAGGATTAGTTGAAGACCAAAATGGAAACATATACTGCTCGGTAGACATATCTGGATTGAAAAACTCAAAGTGGATATTATTTAAAAAGAATTTTGGAGAAAAATCATGGCAAAAAGTAAACGAGTACTCTTATAACCAACAGGCAAGTAGACCATTACTTAATATAGGGATACTGAATGAATTATACATACGAAGTTTTGGATTTGATCTAAATGGTTCACATGATATTTTACTTAAAAGTATTGATCAAGGTAAGACTTGGATTACAATGTATGACAAGTTAATAGATATTGCACCATATGACTGGAATTTATACCCAACTGCATATACACAATTTAAAGATGGAACTTTTTTAATTTCTTCAAGTTTTAACATAAAAACAAAGAATCAAATAAATTTTAAAAGGTCCACAGACAATGGAGTTACTTGGATAAATGCAAGTTCTTTCCAAGCAATTAATAAAGAAGGCGGCGATTTTATTGCGACTTCGTTAATTCAATACGATGAAAAAATCTTTTTTATGGCAGGAAAAGGCAAGAACCCCTTAAATAATTTAGTAAATCTGTGGGTTGTTTTAAAATCTACAGATGGAGGAAATACTTGGACCGAATCAGACCGTTATTCAAGTTTATATAATAATGATTATAATTCAGAGGCCAAATCAATATTTAAAGACTCTGCTGGTTTTATTTATGTTGTAGGCACAGCAAATGATAATAAAAATCATCCTAATTGGTCAGTAAGGCGGTCAACTGACTTAGGATTGACTTGGAAGACAGTTGATGAATTTACATCCGCAGAAGATAGCTTTGGGGTTTACTATAATTCTGCAAATTCTATTACTGAAAATAATAAGGGTGAAATTTTTATTTTAGGTTCAATTTATCATAATTCAATTAGCTTAACGACTCCTCGGACTCAAAAATCTTTAATTCGAAAATCAGTGGATAGAGGAAATTCTTGGATTACAATTGATAGTTATGGAAAATTTACTTTTCCACATTTAATAAAAAACTGTTTTGACAATGTCTTGTTTGAAATAATCAGTTCTTCAGAATTTTCTTATTGGGATCTAATTCGTAGAAGTGATGATAACGGATTAACTTGGACTGAACTAAAAACTTCTGATGGAGTTAAAAGTATTATTTGTAACAACAAAAATGAAGTAATAATCTTATCAAATTACAATACCTCTTATTCCGTTCTCAATTTAAATAATTCAAATAAAATTTTAAAGCATCAAAGCTTCGACAAAGGATTAACTTGGACCGAGGACGTAATTCAATTTAAAGATACAAGATTAAATAATTTTTTTGTTTCAACAATTGCTAGTGATGATAATTATTTTTGGCTCGGCGGAAAAACTCTTGGCGAATCAGAAAATTGGACCATAGTTAAATCATCTTTAGATTTTAAAGAAAGTTATATTGTTGACACTTTTGTTGACCCTAAAGCGAAAGCTAACGTTGAGTCGGTTATAAATTGTCAAACTGGAATTTGTGCCATAGGGAATACATATGACCCAAATAAAGATCAGGGGATTTTTAGTTTATTTAGATTTATTAGTTTTAAATAACTGCTCATGAGATTAAGTCTGGTAAAATCTAACACTGAATATTTATATAACGAATTTTTAAAATCCAAAGACTACAATGCCAACGTCGAAGCAATGACAAACTGGCTCAACATAAAATACTAGATAAAGGTACTCGGCTCCAGAAGAGAATTTTTTTATCGATTGGCCCATGACTTGCACTTAAAAATGATTAGTAATTTTTTTATCATAAGGAAAATTTTAGTGATTAAAGTTTTAACAGTTGAATATCAATTTTCAAAATTGATAAGAAATAACAACGTTTCGTTGCAAAGGTCTCTACATTTATTTTTTTTAGTGATTTTGAAAATAGTTGTTGATACATTTATTTCTCACGCAGGAATCAAAAAGTTGTTTTTTGTCATTGTTTTGTTTTTATCTTGTTACTCAAAAGCCGAGTCTATAAAATGTAACTTTATTTTTAATGAGTCCATTTCTAAACTTTCCTTGTTAAACACAATTAATCAGCTCAAAAAAAATTTAATAGAAAAGTTTAAAAGCCGTGAATATGAGGGAAAATTAAATTTAGTTTTTAACGAATTAGCCAGTTATCCCCAGAATGATCAAAGGGTTGTTCTCGAGAGGCTAGCTGATTTTTCAATAGACCCGTTGTTTGCCGAACGAGCTTTTCGGATCGCACATGAATATTCACATTATGATTATTCTAAGGCGATTAATAGCTCCCCAAAAAATCGCCAGACTTTACATATCAAAGTGAACCGCGATAACCTACCTGGATTTACGTTAGTACCCCTTACTGATATTGAAACACCAAAAGAAATACAAGGATCAAACCCGCGTTATAATAATGAACAATTTGTATTTGAAAGTTATAAAAGCAAAATTTATGATGGCAATACTGACATTTTTACTCCTGGTCTCAGTCTATGCAGTGCTACCTTTATTTTTAATCTTGAAACAGGTCGGATTTTTGTTTTCCATTCATCAATGGGAATTGAGGAAAAAAAGTTAGCTGATATTGCACTTTTGGGGGCGGGGCGAAAAGTAGGTTTTGTGATAGGGGCCCGGTCAGGAGAACAAGAAGCTGGTCTTTTCAAAAATTATTTAGGTATACCGATGTCAACAATTCAAATTTTAAATGCTAATTCACATATTAATGTAAGATATTCTTCCGAACAAAGATCGCTTCTGATCGGTTATTCTACATTTAATAATGATTACTATTTAGGAACTTTTAAAATTGATCAATAGTTTGTAGTTTTATGATCAAAATCAAAGAAATAATTACACAATAAATCTATTAAGCTTCATCGCTGTAAGTTTTTGGGGACGACACAAGTGCCTTCGGCATCGCAGATTCTACCAAATGAACTTAAATTATTTCCTTCTTCCAATGAATTAACCAAATAGACAGATTTTGATTATACGTTGTTATGACCCTGAAAATTTCTTTGTTTGAATAAGAGCATATTGCAAAAATTTAAAATTATATTTAAAAAAAATTTATCTCAATATGAGAATTCTAATGTTGAGGAGGAGGCTCAGTTCTGTCCCAATATTAGTTGCCAAGAATTACTTTTGCTCTAAATGAAGTTAAACTTAATCCTAATATACTAGTCTTTAAAAAAGATATTTTATCATTTCGAAGCACCTTTAAATTTTAGTAGAAATAAAAAAAATATTTTCCATTTAAATAAAATTGAATTGTAAGAAAATCACTTTTCTTCACTTGAGTTAATTTTCGTTTTTTAAACTAACTCTAGTCAATGTTCAAAGCTAAAATTTGTTCGGTGAGATTTGGGAAAATGCCTTGTTATACTATATGAGAGCAGCTCCTGTTGTTCGCTGAATAAACACTGTGTTGAATTGTTTATCTAGCTTTTTGAAATTAATTCTGTTAATACCATTCGATGCCTGTAGCTTATCAAGATTATCGCGATATTTTAAAAAGTGAATTTCAAAAACGTTGTGAACTCAATCCTAAATTTTCACTTCGCTCATTTGCAGCGAAACTTGATTTACCCGTTTCAACTTTAAGTGAAGTTTTAAATATGAAACAAGGCTTATCAAAACTATCTGCTGAAAAAATTGCAACAAAATTAGGATATAGCAAAAGTGAAAAAATCTATTTTATACTTTTAGTTGAAAGTATGCATGCTCGCTCAAAGACTCAAAAGGAAATTGCGATCAGTAAGTTAAAAACTTTTAAAGTTGAACAACAAAAAACTTTTGATCTTGATTCTTGGAAAATAATTTCTGAATGGCAACATTTAGCAATTTGGGAAATGAGTCGATTAACAAACTTTAAAGCAGATCCTTTGTGGATTGCAAAACGATTAAACATTTCTATAATAGTAGTGCGTGAATCCATTATACGTTTAGTAAAACTTGGATTATTAAAAATAACAAAAACTGGGAGATTCACACCTAGTGGTGATTTTACATTGATTTTACCACACGATATCCCGTCTGATTACACTAAGAATTTTCATTCACAAATTATTAAAAAATCCTTAATAGCAATGTATCAGCAAGAACTTTACAAACGAAATTATTCTACGGTTATTGTATCTACTAATAAGTCAAAAATTAGAGAAGCTAAGCAAATGATAATGGACTTTAATAAGACTTTAAATAATTTTTTGAATAATACTGATAATCCTGACACTGTATATTGCATCTCAACTCAACTATTTGAATTAGTAGATAATGAGATAAGTAAAGAAACTGCAAATGTGATTCATAAATGAGGTATATCAATGTGTTTGATAATTGACATGTGCCCAATAATAATTTTATCAATCATAAATATAAGATCAACCAGCATGGTTGTTGGTGAAAAATGATCTAAAACACAGCTTTTGAAATTGGTTTATTAGATAATAACAAAAATACTCTCAAATTATATTTAAACCAACTCATAAATGGAAATACTAATGATTAGAAATAAAATTTTAACAATTTTCCTTGGCATAGTTTCAATTTTTTTTGAATTAAAGACTGCTCATGCATATCCAGATGCTGTTTTGTGCGATTTAGAGTCTGGACAAAAAAAAGTATATTCCATTGATTATTTGCTATTAAAAAATATGGAGACTAACGAAACAGAGGAATTTTGGGAAAATACATTTGATTATAAAGTATCAATAAGTACGGCATTACAACTACTTGGATTTCATGACTTATCATCTTCCTTTTTTTCATTTCCATTAGAAATCAGAACTAATATTAATTCTGTTGGCTATCCTTTTACATGGATAGAAGCCTCATTTGGTTTTGAACCAATTTTGATAGATAGTTTAAGTCCTCAATTTCAAAATGCAGGGTGTAAGATTTCCGATAAAAAAGGATATATAGCAGTTTCTAAAAGATTATTGCCAAAGAGTGCAATTCTAGAATTTGACCCAAAAATAATTTTATCTGCAAGGAATGAAGATTTAGTTCAATATACATATTTAATAACTCAACTCTGGTTAAGTTTTATTACTGACGATAGAAATCTAAGCCGACAAATCAATTTTATTTTTCATCAAAAAGATTTACTCAAGAATAAGAAAAACCTAGAAAATCTAAAATTATTAATCACTCAAATGCTTTCGCAAAAAATACGTGAAAACAGTATATGCGATAAAACTATATTATTGCAGGAAGGTATTCAAAATTACTTTGGAAAATCCTGTAACGAAATAACTAATGATGATTTATTAAAGATTGAAGATTTAAAAATTCAAGATATCGCAAGAAATATTATTAGTTTTGATAAATTTGATTTTCGAAGAAATGATTTTTATGGACTAAAAAACTTAAAGAGGCTCTCTTTCGCTGGATTGATGTGGGTTGGAACAGCCCTAAAATCTTATTCTTTTATCGATTTAGAGAGATTAGAAGAATTGGATTTTTCAAATACTTTTTTTCATATTTTAACACCTTCTGTATTCAAAGGATTATCAAATTTATCTAAACTTGATCTTAGTGGTCATCATATCGAACTCATCTATCCAGAAACTTTTTCTGGTATTTTTTCAAAAGATCCGAGAACTAACTCAGAGTTATTATTGTCTTTTTACTCTCCTCGAAGTTCTGTAATTGAAACAAATTTATTTAAGGGAGCCGGTAATTTAAGGTCATTGGACTTAAGTTACTCTACAATTAGTAAATTTGAACAAGGAGCAATGGCTCACCTTACTTCTTTAAAGTATCTTTCGCTTAGTGAAGCCAACCGAGAAATTAATTTCAATGGAAATTTAAATGGTCAGTTTTTAAAATCATTAGAAAAGTTGATTTTGAATGATGATTTTAATGGAAATTTCTTTGCTGAACTAATTTATCCGTTCCCAAATCTTAATTATTTAGATATTAGTGGGTCCTTTTATGGACTCTTTAATTTCTCTGATAAATTTGAACTAATTAAGAATATCCAAACTCTAATCTTAACTAATACATTTGCACCATTGCCTGCATTTCCTGAAAATTTTAAAAAATTAAATAAGCTTGAACATTTGATAGCGAGAAATTTTACAAATTTAGCAGATATAAATGAAGCCGAAATTGGAATCCAAAATTTACCAAAATCTTTAAAAATTTTAGAAATTTGCCATTATCTCGAAAATATCGATTATTGGAAATATCTATTAAAAAAATTACCCAAGAACTACTTTACAAATGGGCCAATCCTTTTGCGCTCAAGTGATAAATGTAAAACTCCGTGGGTTGAGGAAAAAATATGATCTGTTTAAAATTAAAAGAATATTTGAGTATAAACTTAAAAAGTATAAAAACTATAAAAAAAGAAGTTAAATTATTTACTGTAATAAATTTTTTTTTAGTATTAACTTTTTCACCACCTGCATTTTCGAATTTAAACAGTGAATTTTTATTACGAGCATTTAATGAGATAGGTGGAGGAGCAATTGTTGGTAACGGGGGCGATACTATAGAGTGTTATAATGTTGATGGTGCAGAGTTTGTTGGTTTGTTCACGTTAGATTACCTTGCTGAAATCCAACAAACTAACTCCGAATCCAAAATTTCAAAAATTCATACTTGGGAAGATTCTAAGATTCGCATCGGAAATATTCTCAATAAAATTTCACCGGAATTAGCATTGAGCTTTAAAGACTTTGCAACGCAAATAATGACAAACTCTATTTATGGGACCCGAAAATGGATTCCTACTAATTTAATTGATATTGATATTAAAGATGAGGAAATTACAAAATTACTCCCCTCAAACTGTTATCAAAAAAAATCTGATGGTAATTATCCTAATCTTCGACAAACTGTAGTTCGAACTTTTGAACCGAAACAAATTTTTTATCGATATGATGAAAAAATTTTGAACTATCAAAAAACTAACAACCCTCTTCAATATTCTTTTTTTATGGTACATGAGTGGCTTTGGGACTTTACAAGTAACATAAAAGCCTTACGCCGCTTAAATTGGCTATTACATAGTGAAGTTGCAAATTTGATTGATTCTGAATACTTGAATAATTTTTTTGAAACTTATGATTTTTTTAATCGCAGTTTAAGTTTATGTGATAGATCCGAAGAAATTCGTATAGAGATTCAGAAGCTACTTTTATTAGACGACTGTAAATTAGTAAAAAAATCTGACTTGTTGAAGATAAAAGAGTTAAAATTAAATTCAGCTCACCTTAAAGAATTTAAATTTTTACGTTCTGGTGACTTTGGTGATTTATTTTTTCTTGAAACATTAAATTTAAATGACCAACATGGTCTATTGGAAACTTTACCTCCTTATTTTTTTAGACATCTTGGTAATTTAAAAAATTTGGACCTATCAAATACAAAATCAATCAATTTTCCGATTTGGATTACTTCACAACTTAAAAATCTTGAATATCTAAATTTTTCTAGTAACCCAATGACAAGATTACATAATGCGATTCTAGCTTTTCCTAAACTCAAAATATTAGAAATTTCTATTGAAGACGTTAGTTTATTTAACTTTTATGATTTATACTCGATTAAAACTCTAAAAGAAATTAGAATTCATGGTACTTTTTTACCAAATGACCTAGATTTTATCAAACAGAAAGTTCCAGCGCGAATTAAAGTTATATTTATGGTCCCTTAATATTTCATATTTATATAAACAAACTGGTAATAAATAATTTTATTATCCGCCAACGGAAATATGCCAAATATAAGATCCGGCGCCAATGAAAAACAGAAAACATCAGAAATTTTTACTTCTACGTCTAGATTAATTTTAAGTTAAGATAATGGGAGATACATTTATTACACAATTTTGATTTTAAATTTATTTTTACTGTGGAGGAAAAGCTGACATATCCATCCACACTGTTTCCCAAATATGTCCATCGGGATCTTCAATGCTACGACCGTACATAAAACTTAAATCTTGAATTTTGTTTGGTTCAGCTTTGCCTCCAGATTTTTTTCCAGCAGCTATCATTTCGTCAACAGCCGCTTTACCATTATCTAACTTTGAGTTGGCCTTCATTGCTCAACCCCGAAGGTATAATATTACCTAAGCAAAAAATAAGTTGGGCTATTCTCCACTAAATTTTGATTTTTTTAGTAAGAAGGCTGCCATCGTAATGTTTTAAATCCATTAACAATCTTCACCTAATTCGTCGTGCAAATAATTTCTGAGTTTATCCCAAATAGCTTGGATAACTTCGCTTTCTTTATCATTCATTTCGCGCTTATTATCGAGAATGCTTACGTCGTATTTGATGTGAGGGCGGAAGACTTCATCATAAATTCTGTCCAAAGCAAGTCGGTACTTTGGTCCTCGAATCATATGTACAAGGTCCTCGGGTTCAAATCTCTCCACAGTATTTTCTAAAAGTTTAATTAATAAATTTTGTTCTTCTTTAGTAAGTTTCATAATAAGCCCCTTCGAATCACTAATTTGCTGTGATTCCTGACAGAATTATAAACAAGTTTGATGGTCTTATTGAGCTGAAATGGCCATCAGGTATGAGAATCTACACAGCTAAAATTAACAACAACTGGGGAATTTTCAAATAAAATAATTGGGGAATTTTGGATTGAAATTGACAGTCATTTTTCTGGTGGAACTGGCTCTTATGAGTGGATTTAAGGCTTATAGTTGAGGGGCTTAGTCGCCTATTAGGCTTAAAAATAAGTAATTCTGGACATTTTTAATATTTTCTACTAAAGTAGAAAAAGAATGATTTACGAATTAAGTATCTACAAACCGCATACTGGCAAAGCCCCTTTTGAAAAGTGGCTCACTTCTTTGAAAGATAAAAAGACAAAGCAAATCATTCAGGCTCGGATAGACCGAGCTGTGTTCGGAAATTTAGGCGACATCATGGGACTTGGTGAGGATGTCTTTGAATTTCGTATTGATTATGGTCCAGGCTTTCGGGTGTATTTCTCCATTCAAGGGCAAAAATTTTACTGCTCTTGGTGGGTGGAGATAAGCGAACCCAAAGTAAAGATATTGAAAAAGCAAAATTGTATTTAAAGGATTGGAAAAGTTATGAATAAAAAAACGACTTCAAAAAAACAGGCGAAGTCTAAAAATGCTTCATCCAAGCCATCCGTTAGATATGACGATTGGATGATGGAACGACTGAAAAAAAATAAAAAAGAGGCTTTTGAATATCTCAAAACTTCTTTGGAAGAAAATGCGGACTTTCCTCCTGCTTTCTTACTTTCACTTCGCAGGGTTTCTCAAGCCTTTGATATGTCCATGGAGGACATCGCCAAAGAAGCAGGAATTTCCACGGCGACGATTTATAAAGCCCTCGGTGTAAAAGGAAATCCAACCATTGATACACTGGCATCCATTTTAAAAACGATGGGCTTTAAACTGACTTTAACGCCGATTGAGAAGGCTTCGTAAGATGGGGATTATTAATGCGGCTTATCCGCGAATCTGGGTTTAAAACAGTCATTGTGGATTTGCTGGAAAGCGAGAATGATCCAGCCATAAAAACTGCGATCATTCAAAAAATAGTGCATAAAATTATTGTAAAAAATGAGGGGGTAGAAATTTTCTTCTACATTGGAGAAAGGCATTATAAGCGGGAGCTAGCAATAGCTGGTTCCCAGCTAACAGCTTTGAATGGTGGTGGCTGTGTTGATGGAACTGATAATGGGAGGATTAGAAAGGTTGCAGCAACTCGACAGAGTGATGGCACTGGCAGTTTGCCAGAAAAAAGGCGCACGTCTCCACTCCCTGTTTTTCACGGGAACCTGGAAACTGCTCAAATTTTAAATTTAGGAGTTAAAAAACCTTTGAACTATTTTTATGACACTGGTTCGAACAGCTTGAATATTGGTAGTGAGAGGCGGACTTGAACCGCCGACCCTCAGATTATGATTCTGATGCTCTAACCGACTGAGCTACCCCACCACATAACTGCGAAACAAAATTATTAATGATCATAAGGGAAGGTTGTCAAATAAATAAATGATAATTTTCTATTTTTTAACAAAAAAAAGCAAAAAAAATGAAAAACAAAGTTTAAAAATCAGTATTAATCAATACATTAAAGATAGAAGTTGACTAAAGATCTCACTCTGAACTCAAATTTAAATCGATGATTTTGTGGCCTGTGTTTTAGAGATTAATTTTATATTTGCGCAATAAAAACGCAAAAGAAAAGGGATGTTTATGACTAGTAATAACAAGCACCTGAATTTAGTTTTATGGATATTAGGATTAGGTTTAGGTTTAGGATTAAGTTTAGGTTGTCAAAAAAATTCGGATACTCATTCATATAGTATTGGGAATAAAAATTTTAATTCAAGTAATTTAAATCCAATTAATACTGATGAACTTACGACTCAAACTACAATTACAGTTACAAATCTTAAAGGCGAAGCCTTGGCAGGAGCTCAGGTTTTAATTGGAATGTCAGCAAATGATCCCTTTGAAAATAATTTTGTAAGAACTAACATTAATGGGCAGGCGATAATCGATAATAATCAATGGACTAACCAGCCTGTCACAATTAACTATCCAGGTTATAATAGAGTTACTTTTTATGGTGTTAATCCTGGTCAACACACTTATCAATTGCGCCCAGTAGTTTATTCTGGAAAATATGAATTAAAAGGAAGAACTACTGATTTTGGCAAGCTTGTTTCAAGAGATGATAAAGCAGATTTTGGCTTAGTGATTCAATCTTTGACTCGAAATGATTTATTTTCATTTGATTTAGGTATGATTGTAAGTAAAGAACAAGACACTTTATCGGTAGCAGGATACTCAGTGAGAATTCCTTCTAATGTTTCATTACCAAGACAAGTTGAAAGTTATTTTATTGATCTAACAATAGATAAACCATCCTATAGAACTTATTTTGAAATGCCAGGAACGAAAAAAATGTATGCATTACGAGGGCAGTTTCCTTTTAATAGAATTGTAAATGAATTTAGAAATAACACCCCTTTTCAAGCTTTAATAAATCAATTTAATTTTTTAGGTGGAAGTATACGTGATGTCGAAATTACATCGAACCATCAAATGGATATTCCAGTAAATGAAATTGTATTTGGAAACCCAATTAAAGTTAAGTTAAGCCCATCAATGACACAGACAATGAACCAAAAAACTTTACTTACAATTACTGCAAATGAAAAAGATGGATATATTTTTCCTTCGGATTTAAAAAAGTTTGATAATCCTAATGGAACAATGAATTTAAAAACTTCAGAACTTGGATCAAAATATGTAATAGCTATTTTAAAACGAAGTGAAGATTTTTATGCAACAAAAGCAAAGCAAGCGGCCATCGCCCTTTCAATGAAGCCTATTCTTGCAAATTCAAAAGAGATTGAAATAAATCAACAATTAGATTTAATTGCACAACCAGAAGGAAATTTAGATGGATGGATGCAAAACACTATAATGTCTAAGTTACCAGGAGTTGAGCCTATTGGTACATATGCCAAACTGACTCGCCATCAAAATTTTGGGAGTAACGTTGAAAACGTAAATGTTCTTTGGGAAGCTTATGCTCCTATTTGGGTTTTAGGAATGAAGTTGCCTATATGGCCCACAGATAATGGCTTTAGTAATATGAGTGGCAATAGTGAGTATAGTGATAATAGTGATTATAGTTCTAGCGAGTTTGAAATTGATACTGCAGTTAGTGAATACCATAGATGGGAAGTAACATATATAGGATCAGATGTCATTCCTGAGGGAAACAATAATAGAAGTTCACCTCTATCTTTACCAGTAGTACCGTTAGGGCCACAATTAGCAGATTATGCTACTCATATTTCATATAATAATAAAGATTTTTAATTTCTGAGAAGATTAATAATGAAAACTGTGCAGTGTTATTTGCTAATAATATTAACGATAATGTTAAGTTTTATGAATGCCTGCACAGGTATTGCTAAAAGACAATCCATACCAACAACTTTTTATCGAGATCATATTTTTAATGGTGAATATGAGAAAATATGGAGTGCAACTGAAAAAGCCTTATCTAACTATCCCATTGAACAAAGTAACATGGACTCAGGCGTAATAGTAACAGAATGGGTAAAAGGTGATAATGTTTGGATGTCTCCCCATTTAAATAAAAAACCAAGTTCAGGTATGCGCGAAAAAATTTCTGTATTTTTAACCAAAGGAAAAGTCCAGTCCTCAGGTGGTGCGGTTAAAGTACAAGTGAAAAAAGATCTAGAAGTACATAAAGATTTTTTATTAGAACCAGAAAAACTACCATCTGATGGTTTAGAAGAAACCATGATCCTGTATCGAATAGAAAGAGAGCTTGAAATAGAAAGAGATCTTACTTCTTATAACAATCAAAAAGTTGAATCGATTCAAAAAGAAAAACGTAAAAAAAATCAAATTAAAAATTCAAAAAATAAAAAATTTAGAAAAACTAAAAATTAAATTATAAATTATAAAATATATTTTTTCGTTTAATGAAGAACAATATTTTAAGCTGATTATTTTTCTGTTTCTTTGAAATAAAAACTTGGTATAATAGGGATTTTTATGACAGGTTTTTCCGATTGAATGTAAAACTTGAGTTGTGAGATGTGGATTTAAGTTTATATTTTTAGCTTGAACTCTCATAGAGTAGTCTACGTCCTCCCAATATGTGTGAAGTGATTCATCAAAAAGACCAACATCTTTAAAAGTCTTACTATCTAACCAAAAAGCTGTTCCAGGTACATAAAAATAACTAGAATTTAATTTTACAAAATTACTTGAACGTAAGTGGGAGAGCTTTCCTTTTTTAGGTTCAAATAAACCAATAACAGAATCAATAACATCTATTTTTCGTCGATAGATTAAAACAGAATATAGACCGGGTTCTGTGGGTGGAGCCTCTAAGTTAGTTAAAAGTGTGCAATCATTTGTAAGTAAAAATACCCATTGGTTTTTATTATTTTCAAATAAATTTGTAAAAGCAAAATTTACTCCGCCAGTGTAGCCTTTATTTTGAGTTTGGATTAAGTGATTTATTTGTGGAAAATCAAGTTGATGCTTTTTGATCCACTTTTGTTCGCTGCCATTATGAATTAAATAAATATTTTCGGGGGGATGAAATTTTAAAACTGAATTTACAGCACGAAAAGTGATTTCAGGATGATTATAACTTAATATAGCACAGGCAGCTTTTTTAAAATTTGGATCAGACATAAACATAAGAATTTATTTTCATAATAACTTTACAAAATTAAATCAACAATAATGATTTTTTATTTGCGGATACCGTTAAAAATATAAGTCTTTTTAAAATTAGATTTAGAAGATCTTCCTAAGCATAAATTAGTTGTTGTTTGATTCCTTATATTGTTATAGGCACTATTGGTGATCTAAAGGAGAATTTAATTATGTCTATTAGTACATTTACCGCTCGTCGAAAATTAAATATAAAGGTTTTAATTCCAGCGGCTGGTTTTGGTACAAGAGTGGGTTCTCCTCCTGCTAAGGAACTCTTACTTCGAGAGGATACAAAAAAACCACTTATTCAATATGCTCTTGATATGGCAAGTAAATTTAATTTTGTAAGTACTGTGATTTCTCGAAATAATAAAACCGAACTCAATGATTATATTTATTCATTAGATGCTTTTGATAATGATAAAATTGAGTTGTGTGGAATTAATTCATCAAAAGATTGGCAAGATTCAATTTTAAAAAGTCAATCTTACTGGGGGGATTTTAATATTGTTATATTGCCAGATATAAGTTGGGATCCTGAGTTGACAGTAGGTTTTATAAAAGAAAAGGCTCAAGAAGGGGCAGATTTAGTTCTTGCAACTCATCTTATTGATAAATCCGAAATTAATCAGTGGGGTGTTATTTGTGAAAATACAAATGAGCCAAACAATTTATTTTGGTGTGAAAAACCTAATGACATTCCACCAGATTTGCAAATGATTGGGGCTTGGGGGATTTTTGGTTTTCATAAAAAAATTGGGAAGTCACTTTTACAAAGTATACTCGAATCGCAAGATTCAAAAAGATTTTTTCAAGCAAATCAAAATGGTATATCGACCGCACGACTAACCCTTACACATTTTAAAGATTGGACTAGAGAGTTAATTTGAATTATTTGAGTTGTTTGAATTTATAGATTGTCTAAAAAGATTTCGCATTTCTTGCTTTTTAGAATCAGCACCTAGAAGTTGTTTCAGTTTTTCATGGAGAGTTGGATCTTTGATAAGTGCTCCGAGCGTTCCTTCACCTTTATCAATTTTATTCAAAATATTTTCAAGATGATTCATTGATTGTGTAATTTTAGAAGGTTCATTTTCTGAAAATTTACCTCTTAGATCTTTTACCAACTTTTCAGATTCTTCTAATGTTTTTTTCAATTGTAAAGTCATGACCTCTGTACCTAACAATATTTTTCCAATTTGGTTTTCAGTTGTTAATGATTTAGTAATTTTATGAATATCACTGATGATATCAAAAACTTGAGAAGCTTGGTCGCCTTTATCATTAATTAATGCCATAAAATCTACCGAAGGAGTCACTGGTAAAATAGAATCAGCGGGTAAAGGGTTTGCAGAGGGGAGACCTGGTTTAATAAAAATAAATTTATCCCCTAAAGCACCTTGAGTACGAATATCAACTTCGCTGCCTTCTGTGATTCGATTCGCAAATTCTGCTTCAACTTTTAAGGTAACTTCAACTATATTTTCATTAGCAACCAAATCAATAGAAGTGATGTTGCCGATATTGATTCCTGTTAGTGAGACTATACTCCCAATTTGTAGTCCTTGAATTTGTGGAAATCGAGCTTTATAATTTTTATATGAACTAAGAAATTTTCTACCACCTAAGAAAAAAATTGAAAGGCAGAGAACAATAAGACCTATTGTCATAAAGAAACCAACTCTTGTTTGATGATCCTTAGTCATTTTCATTAGAAGGCCTCGCCACTGATAAATTTTTTCATTTTGCTTTGTTGAGTTGTGTAAAATTCTTTTGGTGTCATTTCTTCTCCCACTTCACCCTTAAGTAATAAAATTAAACGATCGCAAACAGCTAAAGCTACTGGCATATCATGTGTAACTAGAATTGAAGTAACGCCATCACTTTTTAACTTTAAAATAAGTTCTTGAATTCTTTTTGTATTATAAGGGTCAAGTCCAGCTGTGGGTTCATCATATAACAATACATCTGGATTCATGACCATGGCTCTGGCTAAACCGACACGTTTTTGCATTCCCCCAGAGAGTTGATTTGGAGTTAAGTTTAAACTATCATGCAGTCCTAAGTTATGTAAAGTTTGTACAATTTTTTCTGATATCAGTTCTTCGGTTAAATGGGTATGCTCTCTTAGTGGATAAGCAAGATTTTCATAAACACTTAAGGAGTCAAACAATGCTCCTCCTTGAAATACATAGGCTACTTTTTTTCGAATTTCTTTTAAATCAAACTCATTCATTTTTGAAATTTCAACGCCATCAATATAAATTAAACCTTGATCTGGTTTTTCAAGTCCAATCAGACTTCGAAGTATTACACTTTTACCAGTGCCAGACCCCCCAATAAGTCCAAGGCACTCTCCCTTTTTCACATTGAAATTAACATTTTGATGAACAAGTTTTGTACCAAATGACTTTGCGAACTGCATAACTTTAATCATTTTGGTTTCCTTTCATTCTAGCCTTACAATCGAAGATTTTATTAGTATCTAAATATCTAATTATCTAAATTTTTAAATATAAAATTCAAAACTATATTTAATTCGAAAATAATTTTAATTCCATTTTTGAATTAGCCAAAAAAGTTTTGATAAGAAAAAATCCCCAACTAAAATTAAAATCGAAGATGTTACAACAGATTTGGTAGTGGCAGATCCAACCCCGTGAGTTCCATCCTTTACGTTAAGTCCATAGTAGCAGGCAGGTACAGAAATAAATAATGCAAAGAAGAAAGTTTTACCAAATCCAGAGATGTAATCAGCAAATGCAATCGTATTTATAGTCTTAATAAAATAAAAATTAGGATCAAGGCCAAGTTCAGTAGCGCCAATGATCATTCCCCCAGTCATTCCGATAATATTTGCAAAAACAACTAATATAGGAAGTGATATTAAAAGTGCGAGAACTCTTGGTATCACCACTTTTTGAATTGGTGAGGTGCCAAGTGCACGAATGGCATCTATTTGTTGAGTGACCATCATTGAACCGATTTCAGAAGCAATTCCTGCGCCCACTCGTGCCGCTAACATCAGACTTGTAAACATGGGACCTATCTCGCGTATGACTGTGGCCGCAATGAGTTTCGGAACATACAGTTTACCACCAAACTTTTCTAAACCAAGACCAAACTGGAGGGACATGACCATTCCAATTGTTAAGGCTGTTAAAAAAACTAAGGGTATTGATCTTACTCCCAATTGATAAATTTGTTCTGCAACTAAATTAAAGAATACTTTACCACGAAACAATTCAAGTACGATTTCGTAACCCAAGATGCTTACACCGCCGACGAGAAGAATAAATTCGTGGTAAAATGAAAAGGTCATGGTACTATAAATCCTGTTAAAAAATTATCAAAGATATGTATTTCATCATCAAAGTTATTTCTTAAACCGCTATAAAATAATTTATAACTGCATCCATTTTTTATTAGTAATAGATGGCGCTGTTTTAAATCTACGCCTTCAATTTGCCCCTCAGTAATTAAATCAATTGCGGGACGAGCATTGTAAACAATATTTTTTTGATCAATAATTTTTGCATTTTCAATGTTGTTGATTGCGTCCTGAGTTAGTGATTCTAAGGTTGGAGAATGATTTTGTGGACAGTCTGTTGAAATTCCAATTATATTCTTATTTTTTTTACTAATCCAAGAGTTATCAACAGTGGATGATTCATTTTTTAAATATGGATTTTTAGGCTCATTGTATGTGAAATCAGAAGCTTTAATGGATTTTTCATTTCCAACTTTTACTGTCACACATGAAGCGTTTTGAATAATAAAAATAAATAGAAATAACTTGTTAGTTAAATTGAAAAAAAATAAACAGTTTTTGGATTTCTTAAAATTCCAAGTAATATTTTTTTTTAGTTTTAATTTTGTAGCAAAATAATTTTTTTTCATTTCATCTTAATATTCGGATGTTTAGATAAAATCTAAAGCGACATATAGAGTTTTCTAGTTAAATATTTCAATTTTTAAAAAGATTGATCTAGTTAATTACTTTTTGTCGAGGTAGTCTGGCACGACAAAAGCAGGGGTGTGTGGAAAATCATAACGATTTATTTTACTATCGAATAAACCAACTGAGTCTGGTTTTTTTGAAGCTTCAATATAAACTTGATCCCAAAAGTGAGCAAGCTGTGTAGCTGCTCGAGCCATGTGTTTGATGACAAGTTTTTCAAAACCATTTTTAACTATTGTGGGATCTTTTCGTTTTGCAGGGGTTTTAAGATCCATTCCCTTTTCAAATTTTAATTGAGAAGGTTCAATTAAATATTTTGAGTCTATTTTAAAAAGTTCTTTTAAATCATTGAAAGATAAAATTGATAGGGCCTTCATTTTTTCAACAATATTTGGTGAGTTTTTATCTAATTTAAGTTCTTTTTCAGCGGTTACCAAGGCATTAGTTACTTTAACTAACAGATCAGCTTCCATATTAATTACGATTTGATTTTCGTAAAAACTATGGAGGCCACCATGGTTATTTTGCCAGCCATCATAGTTTGAAGTATTATGAAGTGGCTGTGCAGTGTCCCCAACAAAGTGACCCATTATTCCCATATAAATTAACATGTCATTAATATTTTTTTGTTGAATTGCCAAATTAAAAAACTGTTCAGTTCTCCACCATGAAGAACCAAGCTCTTGAGGTACAGAAAATACAATAGATTGTTTTATTAAATTTGTCTTATTAGAATATTTTGCAACATAATCTGCAAATTTTACTGGGACATCTTCTAAACGTCCACCAACTAAGTCTGGCTCTATAAAATGTGTTGGAGAGCCAATTTCTGCTTGGGGTCCTTTTCTCCAATAAGTATCTGGAATATTACATAGGTAAGCCAGTGTTAACGTTTGATGTAAAAGATAGTTTTTTAAATCTTTATTTTTAACCCCATGAATTGCTGCTTCACAAATTACGGAGTGTCCCCTTGCTCCCCAGGAAAAAACTTTTAAAGGGGAGAACGATAAAATAGAAATAAAGATCAGGACAATATATAAATTTACTTTATTATTATTTCGATTCATTTTGACCTAATCCTTTATTTATAACTCAGGGAAATATCAAAAAATTAAGTTATCTATATTATGTCTAGTGCAAACATTTAGGTGATCAGACTTAATAAAAGATTTTTATTTTTTAGAACTGATCTTTTTTTTCTTTTTAGCAATTCTGCTTTTGTGATGTTTGTTTGCTGGTTTTTTTGATTTAGCAGCTTTTTTTATAGCAAGTTTTTTTCTAGTTAACATGGTTATGCCTTTCAAAGTTTAAGTAACTATTCATGGAAATCTCTATTTCGTAAAAGAACTATTTTAGATATAATCATGAATAGGTAACTCTTGTTAAAAATGAATTTGTATAAAGGATTTAGTAGGATGTCAATCACTCGTGTTTTCAATTTCCAACGTTTAGATCGCCACCTTTTGGAGTAAAATAAACCGTAATTGTTTGCTCGACTTCGATTTTACTATTTTCTTTTGTCACACTAAAAGTGACTGAATGATTTTCATTTAAATTGCAGGAAGCACATGTATTATTATATTGAGAACAACTTCCTGCGAAGCTTAAATCTGAGGCAGGTCCATTTTCATCATCATGAGTTGAAATACAGGCAAGTGATGTTACTTCATCATTGCTTGCACTTAGAGATAAAGAAAACTTAAGACACGCATCTGTTGGTGAACAGATAACTGAATAACCATTTTCAGATGTTTCTGGATTTTGATATTGAGAATTTGAACAATTTTGATAAGAAAGTAGAATCATAATTATAAAACAAAATGAAATTAAAATCGAAAAATATTTTTTCAAAGGTTTCATTTAAATCTCCATGAATTTTAAAATCATAACTAATTCTAAATTATTTCATTAAAAATAACTATCTAATTAAATTATTTTCCTGTTGTTGGGGGTGATTTTCAATTACCCCGTATTATTATGAAACGATTTTTTTACTAGCTCTAAATTAACCATTAACTGGGATGACAGTAATTTCTTTTTGTAATTCATCTTTTAAAATACTTTCGATAGCCATGAGAGTTCCTTGGGTTGCACTTGGGCAAGTCCCACAAGCTCCCTCATAATAAATCCATAGTTCGTCGTTTTCGTATTTTACGATTTCAATGTCTCCCCCGTCACCTTGCAGGCCTGGACGAATTGTACGGTCTAAAATTTCTTCGATTTCTAAAATTTCGGGAGAAAGATTTTCTCTTGATTTTCCTTTTTTAACCTCTGGAGCAGGATTGGGGTTATGCATTTTTATATCTCTATTTATTACTGCACAGACTAATTCTCGAATATCTTCAATATCGACTTCTTCATTGTGTGTAATAGTAATTACATTTGAGAAAAAATGAATTTGTGTAATTCCTCTCAATTGTAATAGGTCATAGGCAAGTGGAATATTTGTACATGTTTCAGGATCTGAGTAAGTTGCCTTTCCAGTTGTTAGCACGGCTTGAGTCAGTACAAATTTCCATGCATTGGGATTAGGGGTTGCAGAAATTCTGATACCAACATTTTGTTCGTTTGATTCATTATTATTGTTGTTGTTATTGTTTGTGGTGCTCATGTTAACATCTCCTGGGCTTTATTTAAGCCTTGAACTAATGAATCAATATCTTGAAATTCATTATAAATTGAAAATGAAGCGCGAATTGATCCTGTAAGATTGTATTTTGTTAATAGGGGTTGAGTGCAATGGTGACCCACTCTTACTGCAATACCTTGCATATTTAGTAGTTGCCCGACATCTGAATGATGTAGTCCTTTTAAATTAAATGAAAAAAGAGAAGTTCTATGGTTCATGTTTGAGCCCACCCATTGAAGAGTTGAAATTTCATTTAATTTTTCAAAAGCTAGTTTTTTTAATTGAGCTTGGTGGTTTAAAATCCAATCCCAACCCAATAATTCAATATATGTAATTGCAGCATGAAGTCCTATCGCGCCTTCTACATTTGGTGTACCAGCTTCAAATTTATATGGAACGACATTGAATGTTGTATGTTCAAATGTCACTCTAGAAATCATACTCCCTCCATATTGATAGGGGGGAAGTTTATTTAGCCACTCTGATTTACCAAAAAGGACTCCAATTCCAAATGGGGCAAACATTTTATGTCCAGAAAAAACATAAAAATCGACATCTAATGATTGGACTGAAACTGGAAATTTACCAACGGCCTGTGCGCCATCAACTACAATACAAGTATCAAATTTTCGTGCTAGTTTTGCAATGGACTCAATATCATTAATTGTACCAACGTGATTTGAAGCATGAGTTATTGCCAATATTTTTACTTTTGAATTTATAAATCTTGAAATTTGCGAAAGATCAAGGGTTCCATCTTCATGAATTGGAATATAATTTAATTTTAATTTTTTTCTTTCAGCTAAGATTTGCCAAGGGACTAAGTTACCGTGATGTTCCATTTCTGTAATAGTGATTTCGTCACCTTCAATAAGAAAACCCTCTAAATGTTCAAGTGCGGTTGCAATTAAATTTATAGATTCAGTTGTGCCTCTTGTAAAAACAATTTCTTGTGAAGACTTTGCATCAATAAATTGCGCTACCTTTTCACGAGCTTGTTCATATAAATTTGTTGCATTATCGCTTAAGGTATATGCTCCTCTATGTACATTTGAGATTTCAAAAGTATTAAACTTTGTAATTCGATCAATTACAAACTGTGGTTTAGGCGTTGTTGCTCCACTATCAAGATAAACTAGGGGTTTATTATTCATATTTTGTGTGAGTTGTGGGAAATCACATTTGCGACTTGATGGAATAGAAATCATAAAATAACTTCTTTCAAATAATTTTTTATTAAATCATTTGGAAATTGTTCTATTAGCTCTAATGCAAAACCACTTTGTAAAAGTTGAATGGCTTTTGATTTTGAGATTCCACGTGATTGTAAGTAAAAAATCTCATCAGCATTGAGTTGGCCAGTTGTCGCACCATGGGCGGCCTTAACATCGTCAGCATAAATTTCTAATTGAGGTTGTGTATTAGCTTCAGCTTTATCGCTTAAAAGTAAATTTTGACATAGTTGGGAGGCATTTATTTTTTGTGAATATTTTTGAATTACAATTTTACCAGTAAAAATAGATTGAGCTGTGTCGTTTAAAATGGATTTAAATTTTTGTTCCAATTGAGATTCGCCTTTATTAAAAACCACTTCAACTTGGTGATCAATTTGTGAAGATTCTCTTCCAATCGAAATACCATGAGTTACTAATTCAACTTGGGGACCATTAATACTAAAATTTAAATCATGTTTGTGAAATTTTCCACCAATTGCTACTGTTAAAAAATGAAGATGGGATTTTTCTTCAAGATTAAATTGAGTTTTACTAAAATGAAGATGTGTTGGCGACTGATTTTGAATTTTTGCCCAAATTAATTTTGAATTTTCACTTGAGAATACATCGACAATTCCATTGGTCCAATTTGATGGTTCTTGAGTTTTAAAAGGATTAGTTGATTGTTGTGTGGGTTGATTCGTTTTATTATGTTCATTAAAATTATTAAGATTATCGTTTAGACTTAAATAATTTTCGAAAATTGTTGCGACTGAATTTTTACCCATGGCGACTATAAGTCGTGGGTGAAACGCAGATCCCGCTGGGGTTGTATCCACAAACAAAATTTCGATTGGAAAGTCAATTTGCGCATTATCTTTTATTTCGATATAAACGCCTTCACTTAAATTATACAGGTTCAGCGCCTCAAAGGAATGTTTTGGATGACCAAGATCAAGTTTGGGGTAAACTCCTTTTTCAATGGCAACTTTTAGGGGCATGATTCGCAAATTTTGATCATGTTGAGCATCTTTGTTAATCGAATTTATAAAGTGAGTTTCCAAAGTGGATTTCTCTTCACAGAAAATACCATTAATAAAAACTATTTGAATTCCTGATGATAAACTTTTTTTTAATTCTAATTGTTCAGAGTTTTTAGGGAGAGTGGGTTCATTAAATTGATTTTTAAAAACATCTAATGAGTTATATTTCCAGTGTTCATCTTTACGATTAGGCCATGGTTTAGAATCTAAATAATTTTTGCCGAACCCTCTGAGGATTTGATAAATTTGTGGTTCTCCGGGATAATGTTTAATCATGTTTAACCAACCAATCATAACCTTTATCTTCTAATTTTAATGCTAAAGATTTATCGCCGGTTTCAATTATTTTTCCATCTGCAAGAACATGTACGAAGTCCGGTTGAATATAATCAAGTAATCTTTGGTAGTGAGTAATTAAGATAATTGCGTTATCTTTGGATTTTAATTTATTTACACCTTCAGCTACTATTCTCAAGGCATCAATATCTAAACCAGAATCTGTTTCATCTAAAATCGCAAGTTTAGGTGAGAGAACTGCCATTTGAAGAATTTCATTTCGTTTTTTTTCACCGCCTGAAAACCCACTGTTAACTGCACGATCTAAAAACTCTTCACGCATTTGTACGACTTTCATTTTTTCTTTTACAAATTTACGAAATGAATTTTCATCTAGAGGGGCAGCTCCATGATGTTCAGAAACAGCATTGAAGGACTCTTGTAAAAATTTAAAATTAGTAACGCCAGGTATTTCAACTGGGTATTGGTAAGCAAGAAAGATTCCTTCTTTTGCTCTTACATCGGGCTCCAATTCTAAAAGATTTTTCATTTCAAAATTGATATCATATAATACTTCACCCGATGTTACAGTATATGCCGGGTGTCCTGCTAATACTTTTGAAAGACTACTTTTTCCTGCACCATTAGGTCCCATTATAGCATGGACTTCTCCAGCTTTAACATTTAGATTTAAGCCCTTTAAAATTTCTTTTTCGTTAACTTGTGCATGTAAATTTTTAATTTCAATCATTTTTACTTTTACCTTAATTTTCAATTTTTAACTTTTATTTTAAATGTAATGTATTTTATTTTAATTTATTTTTTATATGTATAACTTAATATCTAAATTGCTAGCCTACGCTATTTTCAAGTTTCATTTCTATTAACTTTACAGCTTCAACAGAAAACTCTAGTGGTAATTGTTTAAATACGTCTTTGCAAAACCCATTTACCAGCATTGAGATTGCTTTTTCAGAATTGATACCACGGGACTTCATATAAAAGAGTTGATCCTCCGATATTCGAGAAGTTGTGGCCTCGTGTTCAAGGATTGCCGTAGGATTTTTTACTTCAATAGTTGGAAAAGTATGTGCGCTACATTGATCTCCTACTAGCATTGAGTCGCATTGGGAGTAATTTCTAGCATTGCGTGCGGCTGGCATTATTTTAACAAGTCCACGATATGTATTTGATGAGTGGCCAGTTGAAATTCCTTTTGAAATAATAGTGCTCTTTGTGTTTTTTCCAATATGAATCATCTTAGTGCCAGTATCGGCTTGCATGTAATCGTGAGTGAGGGCAACCGAATAAAATGCAGCTTCAGAGTTATCACCTTGTAAAATTACACTAGGGTATTTCCATGTGATTGCAGAGCCTGATTCAACTTGTGTCCACGAAATTTTTGAATTAGCTCCGGAACACTTTCCACGTTTAGTTACAAAATTATAAATTCCGCCTTTACCTTCTTTGTCTCCAGTATACCAATTTTGAACAGTGGAGTATTTAATTTCAGAATTTTCTAATGCAACCAATTCAACTACGGCTGCATGAAGCTGATTTTCATCCCGTTGGGGGGCAGTACAACCTTCGAGATAATTTACATAACTATTTTTATCTGCAATGATAAGAGTTCTTTCAAATTGACCAGTTTCGCGAGCATTAATTCGAAAATATGTAGATAAATCGATAGGGCATCGAACACCTTCTGGAATATAAACAAAAGATCCATCAGTAAAAACGGCAGAATTGAGTGCAGAATAAAAGTTATCACTCATTGGAACCACAGTACCTAAATATTTTTTTATAAGATCGGGATATTTTTCGAGAGCCTCGGTTATAGAACAAAAAACCACTCCGTATTTTTCTAGATCAGCTTGGTGTGTGGTTGCGATTGATACACTATCAAAAACCACATCCATTGCGACTCCTGATATTCTTTTTTGTTCCATAAGAGGAATACCAAGACGTTCAAAAGTTTTTAACAGTTCTGGATCTAATTCTTCAAGTTTTTTAGGTCCGCCTTCAGTTTTCTTTTTAGGAGCAGCGTAATAGGTTAAATCTTGAAAATCAATATTTGCATAACTAACCTTTGCCCATGTTGGTTCTGTTAAAGTTTGCCAATGGCGAAAAGCGCGTAAACGAAACTCAAGCATAAAGTCAGGTTCATTTTTTTTCTTTGAAATCCATTTAATAATATCTTCATTTAATCCTTTAGGAGCAAAATCACTTTCAATTTGTGTTTCAAAACCATATTTATATTCGTTTTCCATGGGTGAGGCTCCTATTGGTGAGTTTCACTAGTGTGGTTTGATTTATTAATGTGAGACTTATGTTTAATGACTGATGGTGAATTCGCACCAGCAAGTAGTTCATGGAGGTTTAGATTTTTATAAAGATCAATCAGATGCTGATTTAGAATATGCATAGGTGTAACTATATTGCAGTGAGATTCAAGAGTGCATTGAGTAGAACTTAAACATTTAACAAGTTTTACTGGCCCAAGTAAGATGAGTGATAAATCATAAAGGCTAATTTTTGCTAAGTCCTTTAAAATTAGATATCCGCCAGAAGCTCCCTGAGATGAATGTAATATATGGTGACTCGCAAGCTGTTGCATGACTCGAGCTGTAGTGTCGAATGAACAGCCAAATGTCTCTGAAACTTCTTTGGCGGAAGTTAATTCACCAGGGCGTTTACGACTCATGTGCTTTAGGGCTATAAGAGCAAATTCAACTTTGCGGTGTAATTTAAACACAACTCTCCTTTTTGATACGAGAGCTTTATAGTTGAAAATGAAATGAAAATCACCAAATTATTTCAAATACGTCAAAAAAAAACGTATTTAAGCTGTTTTGCAGCAGAGCTTAAGGTAATTTTTAAAAAAAATGCAGTTGCTATTGATACTACTTTACCACTCTTTTCATGTTTTTTCTTACTTAAAATAACCAACCTAATTTTACAAGACCGAGATATGGTAAGGAAACTTTGCCGAGTTTATTTCCTGCATCTTCAGCAGATTTTTTAAAATCAGTATATTCTGTACTTGATTGAACTGATGTCGGTGCATTTGAAGATGTTTTAGTTTTTACCCCGGACGGTGATATAACACCAAAATCAAATCCATAAGTAAAGCCACTATCAAAAACTTTAAACCAACCCATATGAGGAAACACATAACTACTTTCAATATCAAAGTTGTAAGTTACGTTTACTGAGCTTATTGATTTAGAGGCATCAACTTTTAAATTTTGTTTACCGTAACCAAGCCCTAAGAAAAAACTTCCCATGAAAGGATGCCATCTACCGCGCAATTCATAATTTTTAAATGATAACTTTTTATCTGAATCAAGTTTCGAATCAAAACCACCGTAACTAATACCAAGACTGAAAAAATCATTTCCAGGTTTGTATTCTAAAGCGTATTCAGAAATTCGTGGAAAAGAAAAAGTAACTGTAGGGCCAAGTCTCCATTTACGAGGTTCAGAAGAATTAGAATTATGATCGGTTGCTAGAGTATTTTTTTTAGGATGGGAAACCTCATCAGAGTTCCCTAATTCAGCTTTTGGAACTGATGTTGATGTAGGAGAAGCTAAAGTGGAGTTTGTTTCGTCAGTAGCAAAAGATTGTGTTGAAAAACTAACAATGGTTGCAAGAGAAAATACTATTATTCTTAATTTAAACCGCATTAATTACTCCTTTGATTTTAATGTATTGCAATCATGTGTATTGTAACTAAAGTTATTACTAAGTTTGAGCATTAATGTGCTTGTTTTATGTAAAACCAAACTAAAGTTTGGTTTTACATAATTACCGACAAATTTAATTTTTGAAAAAATGACGACTGATAAATTAGAGTCAATTGTTTTTCAACCGGTATAGTTTGAAGTAATTTTGGAATTAGTTTTTACCAAAATTAATTCCAACTAAAAATATTTCGTAACTATGAGTTCTTGTTGCAGGGGGTTTTACAACTTCAACTCTTTGAAAATGTTTTTTGAGTTGATCTCTAAATTTATTGAATTCTCCACTTTGAAAATACTTACAAACAAAGAATCCTTTAGGTTTTAAAACTTGAAGTGCTAATTGAAGAGCCATATCACATAATTCATGGGATCTAGCTTGATCTACGTCACGAATACCCGTAGTTTTGGGAGCCATATCAGATACAACTCCATCCATAAGTGTAGGGAGTTGGTTTTGTTCCAGGAAACTTGGCAGATTTATTTTTAACATATCTTCTTGGAAGAATATGACATTAGGGAGTTTGAGAGGGACTTCGGTTAAATCCCAACCTATGACTTTACCCTGAGGACCAACTTTTTGCGAAAGCCATTGTGACCATGAGCCTGGAGAACAGCCAAAATCAGCAATAACTTGGCCTGTTTTTATCAATTTAAATTTTTGATCAATATCTTGAAGTTTATAAACTGATCGAGCTGCGAATCCTTCTTCTTTTGCTTTTTTAAAATATTTATCTTGTACTTTGTATGCCAAAATTAAACCCTCATCAGACGTAAACTTGAGAAGTAGTTATTATTGAAAATATTTAGAACAAGCAAGAAAATTAGTATGCAAATATACCATAACACCCAATGAAATATCTAATTGAGGTAAGAATAAACAATTAAATAAAACCTTGTGTAAAAATATAACTCTCTGTAATAATTAAGCAATGAAGAATTTTTTTTCACTTATAAAGGAGAGGCTACTTGCCATTGTTGTTGGTTCATTGCTTTTGTGGACTACTGATTTTATTTTCTACCAAATACAATCGAGTGAAAAGTTTCCAAGACCTATTAGGCATCTTTTTATATGTTTTTTAATAAATTTTTTTGTTTCTTTTGCCTTTTCACAAAAAGGGTATTCAGTCTTTATTTTACTGTTTTCCTTTTTTGGTTTTTTTCAAATGATTGCCGTTTCATATTTTGGATCTTTTTTAACCCCTGTGATGATTTTTTTATTTTTTAAAGATGCAGGTGAGGTTCTTGAAACTTTTTTGGGAGTTTGGAAAACATTATGGTTACCTACTTTATTACAATTTACTGCAATTTTAGTTTTTTATAAATTTTATAAAACAAGTATAAATAAATTTTGGAGTTCTTATAAAAATCAAAAAATTATAAAATATTTGTTACTACTGGTATTAATTTATCCTCCCTTAAGAACTGTTGTAACAGGTCATACCTTTGGAAAGCAAGCGGTCAACTCAGATTTAGGTTTTGTAAATTTTTATGGCACTCTATCTTATTTTTTTGCAAAAGTTTTACCACAAAAATTAAATGCAAAAACAGTTAACTCAATTTCGCCGTTTCAAGTTATCATAAATGATAAAAAACCAAAACGTCATTTGATTTTTATATTAGGTGAATCATTAGCACTCAAGCATCTTCAACTATTTGGTTACAATAAAGAAACTACACCTCATTTAGTTGAGTTTGAAAAAGAAAATAAAATTATAAAGCGTAAAGCGATATCAGGAGGAGTATCAACAGATGTTGCTATTCCTCTTTTAATTCATGGAGCTACTCCAGGAGAGCAAGCTTCAGCTCAAATATCGTCACAAAATAATTGTTTATTTAAGCTTGCAAAAGAAAATGGTTTTGAAACAAGTTTTTACTCAATTCAACCACAACATGAACTTAAGCATATTGTTAATTTTCTATGTCCTAAGTACATTGATCATTTTGAAATCGAAAAAAGTGAAAATGGCGAAGTTTTAGATTCTCGCCTTTTAGAATATGAAAAATTAGTTGATTGGTCTAAACCTCAATTTATAATATTTCATCAACGGGGATCCCATTCTCCTTATGAAACTAGATACCCAGCAGAAAATGCTTTTTTTAAAGATCAAAATTTTAAAGACGAAAAAGAAAAGCAAATTCAATTTTATGACAATAGTGTAAGATACACCGATGAGGTTATTTTCAGATTATTACAACAGATAAAAGAGTCCAATGTCAGAGCCTTTGAAAGATCAAATAATAAATCCAATGGAACAAGTGAATCTGTAATTCCTATTGAAGTGATTATGACTTCAGATCACGGTGAAGCTCTTGGAGAGAATGGTTTTTGGGGGCATGTAATTTTGGAACCTGTTGTTGCTGAAGTTCCATTTATTTACTTAAGTGATAATTTAAAAGCTAATTTGGTTTCTGAAGATTCAATTAAAGATTCGTGGATAACTCATCAACAAATATTTAAAATTATCACTAGGTTCTTGGGTTATAAGATAGAAGAAAAGTTGTCGAATAAAATTTTTGAAGTTATGGGACCAGATTTAGATGGACTTGCTGGTTCAATGATTGTCGAGCCAAATGAGACAAGCGATTCCTTAATAAAAAAATAACTGCTCATGATTAAGTCTGATCAGCTTGCGCTGATTATATCAGACATAATCACAAGCAGTTATTTTCCTGTTTGTTTGGGGTGATTTTCAATCACCCCGAATTATGAAAACTCAAACTTTAGTTTGGGTTTTCATAATAACTACTAGAGTGTTGATAGTTGTTGAATAAGAATTGCGGAACCCATTATTAAAACAAAAATTCCAAATGCTTTTTTAAGTTTAGTTTCTGGTACATATTTTGAGAAATGAGAACCCAAAAATATTCCAACTATGGCAATTAGTGCAATTGTAAGTAAAAATTTCCAATCTATGTGTTGTGGATTTTTAAAATCTCCTAAAAAACCAAATAATGATTTTATTGCAATAATCATTAAAGAAGTCCCAACGGCAACTCGCATCTGTAAGCCTGCTAAGATTACAAGTGCTGGAATAATTAAAAACCCCCCACCTGCCCCAACAAATCCAGTGATTGACCCTACGATAAGGCCTTCAATACCAATTAAAATATTTCGCTGAATAGGTGACAACATATTTTTTTTACTACCAATATTATTGTTATTATCAAAACTAATATTGTTTGTGCTTTTCTTATTTCCTCTAATCATTGAAATTGAAGCTGCAACCATTAAAATTGCAAAAACTCCCATTATTAAAAGTGGTTTAGTAATTACAAATGTTCCAAAGTGAAAGACTTCAGATGGTATTGAAGGAACAATAAAAGCTCTGGAAAAATAAACTCCAAGAAAACTTGGTCCAGCAAAAATAAATCCAGTTTTAAAATCTATCATTCCCTTTTTAAAATAACTAAAAGATCCAAATAAAGCTGTGAGACCCACAACAAATAATGAGTACCCAGTAGCTGTGACGGGATCAATTTGAAATAAGTAAACTAAAATGGGAACGGTTAATATTGATCCTCCACCACCAATTAATCCAAGTGAGAGGCCCATAAAAATGCTTGCAATATAACCAAGGGCGATCAACATAATTTTCTCCTGTGATGGATTTTATTGTTTTATTTTTTTATTCTATAGCTTAATTCATTCCATCGAATCATGCCGCCGCTCATATTAATTGTTTTTTTAAACCCTTGCTGTTGAGCTTGGAAAGTCACTGTTCCAGATCTATTTCCGCTACGACATACAAAAACTACTTCTTCATTTTTATCAAGCTTTGATAAATATTTTTCTAAATCTGGACCCATTGTAACTAACTCTGATCCTTCAATATACCCAAGTTCACTGTGCCACTCTTCTGGCCTTCTAACATCGACTAATTTTACTTTACCTAGATTTAAATAAACATCTTCTGGAGTGACTTCAGGAATTCCATTAACTATTTGTGGATGGAAAACTTGTTTCTCGTTTTTTAACATACCACAGGCAAGATTTGCAGGTAATGCTTCATGAATTTTTTTCGGGTGGGCAAGTTTTAACTCTGACATTGTTTTTTGAAAATCACCAAAAGTAGTATGTCCGCTAATACGAGGATTATATTTTTTTTCTAAACCAACAGTTGAAACTGTAAAACCCCTATAATCATGACCAGGATATATTTTGTAGTGATCAGGTAGAGTATATATTTTTTTAGTTATAGACTCGAACATTTTTTCATTTGAGCCCTGTTGAAAATCTGTTCGGCCCGTTCCTCTAATTAATAAAACATCTCCAGTAAAAATATTTTCACCTGATACAAAACTCATACATGAATCCGTATGACCGGGGGTTGTTAAAGCTTTTATGGTATGTTTTCCAAAAGAAAGTTCTTCACCATCATTTAAAGGAATATCAATGCAGTTTACCTTAGCATGAACGGAAACTCCTGTTTTTGCATTTGTTCTTTGTCTTAGTAATCCTGCACCAGTAACGTGATCTGCATGGACATGGGTATCTAGTACATATTTTAATTTTGCACCTAACTCATTTAAATATTTAATATCACGATCAACAGTTTCAATTACAGGGTCTATCAAAATTGCATCCTTAGAATCTTTATCCATTAAAATGTAAGTGTATGTTGAAGTTTCAGCTTCAAAAAGTTGAAAAATTTCTGGATTCGAATTGTTCATAAATTTTTTCTCCTTAGTAGTAAAATCACTTTGTTTAAATAAAATATAGCGCAAGTTAGATTATGTAGTTATGTCCCACGACACAGTTTAATTAGAAAGTAAAATTAACGCGTTACGATTAGAAATCTCAATTTGACGACCTATTTGCTTAATCATTTTTTGCTTTTCTAATTCAGCAAGACCCCGAATAATAGTGGGTGTCGTACTTGCGCAAAATTGTGCTATTTCAGAACGGGTCCAGTTATGGTTTGGATGTATTTCTTTGAGATAAATAAGGGCCGATGCAATTCGCTGAAGTACTTCTTGATCTGTAACTCTGATTCTTTGTAGCTCTGCTATACCGAGTTCTTTGGCTAGGGTCTCAATTAAGATTCTCTGTGTAGAAGGAAAATCTACTAATACCTTTTCTATTATTTCAGGGTTAACTAAACCAATAGATGAGGGTTCAAGACAAATGCTATTAGCATGATGCAATTCTTTAGCAAAATAAGAACGATGGCCAAAAAAATCATTTGGCTTAAATAATCGAAGTAAATGTTCTGAACCTTTAGGTGTTAGTGCAACTAAACCAACTAGTCCAGCTTTTATGACATAAATACCCTTTGGGACATCTCCTGCAGTATAAATTTTATCGTGTCTTTTGTAATCAAAATACGTAGCAGAACTTAAAATAAGTTGAGTTGCTTCTTGTGGTAAAAATTTCCAAAATCCAGTTTGTGACATGTTAATAATTTAGACTAGTTTAAATTGCAAAAGCAAATATTTTATTGCGAAGTAACTTTTTGTAGGCAAGTTTTATCACCACAGCAGTTTAAAATTTTCTGATAATTTAATTTAATCCAATTTAAATTTTTGAAATGGTTTTCATAAAAATCAATTGTAATACTTGAAGTGATAGTTGTAGGTAACTCTTTAATTTTATCTTTTGAGAAGTCATAAATACATAACTCAAAAGTTTTTTCATTTTTTATATTTTGAATTTCAGTATCAGTTTTAGTATCAAAATCAGAATTTACAGATTTATTATTTCTAAAGTATAAACTTGTATCTTGAAAAGGTTGTGATTTAAAACAAGTAATATTATCTTTTAAATTTTCTTGAATAAGTAATTCAGAATCATTAAAAATCTTTGCAGTTTCAATTGATTGATTACTTAAATTAAATCTAGATGTATATTTTTGGAGATTTAAACTTGTATGTTCAAAAACTACTTTGTTTTGATCATCACTGCATTGAAGGGAATTTATTTTAGGTCTTGAGCGATAAATTACTTTAGAAAAAAGAGTGGAGTTATTATTTCGTAAAATAATCCCTTCTTGTTCTTCGAGTGATAGGTTTAGAAAATTGTTATAAATATTTGAGTCACTATATAATGTTGCCATTTCATTTAAATTAAGATCTGAACTATATAGAATTCCGAAAGCGCTAATAGCTTTAGAGTTATTAAAAAATTTATAACCTAAAGCGTATTCAGAGCTTGTGGTTCCTAGAAAAAATAAGGATTCATTTAATGACTTGCTTGGATCTGTAGATTGTTTGTATAAAGACACTGCAAACATTAAAGGAACTAAACCTTTCGCATATTCAACTAGCATTACTTTATCGTAATTGAGATATTTAGCTGAGAGGGCTGCCGCTAATTGATTAATTAATTTTTCACGTTGCAGTTGTTGAATTTTTGAAAAATGTAAGCCGGACTTTCGATTTGGAATATAATTAGCAGGAGCGAATGCCAAACTTCTTTCATAAAGCTTTTTTTGGAGAACAACATCTGCATCTAAATCTTTTGCCATTTGAAGTAGATACTTCATATCAACTCCTTCAAAGGGCTTACCACTATCTATGAGGTACTGAATATAATCAGCAACAGTTTTGTTATGTTTGAGTTCTCCAACCCTAAAAGCTTGTGTGTCATAGAGATCAGCATATATGATTATTTCTTTAAATCGTTTACCTCTACCATTAAATTGAAATTCATTTTTTTGAGAAAGTTCTCCATAACCGGAATTTAAAAAACTTTTTTGCTCTAATTTTTTACCATTGGCATTTAATACATCTCTAGATTTATAAGCTTTTTCTTTGTCCTCAGGGGACATTAAATCATAATCTTTGCCATAGTTTTTTGCTAGAGTCTTGTTCATACCTATAGTATCTTTTTCAATGTCATGATTTTGTGATTCTTTAACAAATGTGAATAAATTTGTAAGAAGTTTTGCGTATGCTGGTATATCTTTATTGATGACTAAGTGTTCAAGGAGTGTTGTTGTTTGAATAGGAATTCTCAACCGATGGGATTCTGTATTGAATCGAGTAAATTGAGTTAGGTCTTTTTTTTGTAATTCTTCAAGGATTTCTGTTGATGTTGTTGTTGTTAACATTGAGGAAGAAGTGGAAGATGTTAATTGATCCAGAAAAAAATATTCATTTGAGGGGACTAAAGCTAAACATAATTGAGAAAAATAAATTATGAATATCATAGATAAAACATATCTAACCTTCATATATTTATTTATGAAAGAGAAAATTATCTTATTGAAATAAAATTTAAAAGAGGTTTTTAAACTGTACATAAGTTGTATATATAGCAATTTTTATGCTATTAAAATTAAATAAGTTAGCTGTATAATAAGTATAAATAATTGCAGAAAAAAAGTTTCAAAAAATATTGATTTTAACAATATTAGTTATTTCGAAAAAATATCTACTGTTAAAGCTTTGATTATCTTGTGAAAAAAGTATTATGTGGATGTATATTTAAATTAATTCTTTCTGCAGATTAAATTTGTGTGATTATAAAATTAAAAAAATCACTATATAAAGATTTTTTATTTACAATCGCGGTTAAACGTTATTACAAAATATAAGCTCAAATATGTCATTTTTTTGCTCTATAATTACTTTGTGAATAGGTTCCTAAACTCTGAACGTTATTAGCAAAGAAATTGAGTTCTTCGATAGCATTTTGATATGATATTTGAATGGGGTGAGTCTCTGCATCTATAGAAAAAGTAGTACTGTTAAAGTCATTACCTGATAAATAACTTTCAATTCGAGTGAGATTAATTCCATTAGTCGCAAAACCGCCAAGTGCTTTATAAAGTGCCGCAGGTACACTTTTGACTGTAAATACTAGTGTTGTTAAACAAGGACTGGTTGGAGGTGGAACAATTTGCTGGCGCGATAATATTAAAAAGCGGGTTTTGTTTTCTTGAGAGTTTGAAATTGAATTAGATAATACTTTTAAGCCGTAGAGTTCACCAGCTCGTTCAGAGGCAATTGCAGCAATTGTTTTATCCTTTCGACGAGCGACTTCTTGAGCTGATCCAGCTGTATCTGCAAACACTTCTGTTTTTATTTTATATTTTTCTAAAAAATCTCTACATTGTGATAAACCCTGTGTATGGCTTAGTACTAATTTTATATCAGCTAAATTACTATTTTCTAGTCCAAGAAGTTGATGTTGAATATTTAAAAAGTATTCGCCAATAATATAAAGTTGGCTTATTGGTAATAAGGCATGAACATCAGCAACTCTTCCAGCAATTAAATTTTCTATTGGAATAATACTCAAATCTGAACTTCCACTACGAGTTGCTTCAAGGGCTTGAAAAAAAGTATTGCATGAAAGAAGATTTGAATTGGGAAAGCAATTTAATGCAGCTGCTTCAGAGTACGCTCCTGGAATTCCTTGATAAGCTATAATTTTACTTTTATTTTCCATGTTTAGATTTTACGATTTAAGTGGAGAAGACACAAATCATACTTGCTTTAATTAGACTCGACTTTAGGCACATGTTTTAAAATTTAAATTTCAGTAAATGCAATTTTACAACTTTTTTATTAATATAAACGTAGTGAGAAAGATTATTCATGAAATGGTAATTCGACATAGTTAGAATAAATTAGAAAGATATTTAAATGGATTTTTTTAAATATGACTCTTATCGAGTATTACTTAAAGATGTGATTGAAGATAAAAAAAAGAGTTTTGCGTATATAACATTTCAAAAAGTAGCAGAAGAGTGTGGTATTCAAAAGACTTACCTGTCACGTGTAATGAATGACCAAGCAGAGCTCAATCAAGATCAACTTTACTCAATATCGCACTATTTGAAGTTAACAATAGCTGAGACACAATTTTTATCATTATTGCTAGAAGAAAATAGATCCGCAAATATATTAAGACGAGAATGGTTAAGAAAAGAAATTAAAAATATACGAGACAGCCAACTTGAGTCTTCACAAAATTTAGCAAATCATGTTGTTGTTCCTACAGAAAAATATGATGATTATTTTAAAAAACCAATTATTCAAATATTACATATGTCATTATTAATTGAAAGATACCGAAGCAATATAAGTTTATTGCAACAGGATTTTGGTTTTTCAAAAACTCAAATTCACGAAGCATTGGATTTTCTAATTCAAAATAAGGTTATTGAATTGATAAATGGAAAATATAAAGTGCTTATTGATTTTATACATTTGCCAGAAAAAAAAGATATCTCACCCACAAATCATTTGCTTTTTCGACTAGAAGCGATTCGTAAAATGCGCGAGTCAAGAGAAGAACAAAATCTTAATTTATCACTTTGTTTTACTGCAGATGAAAAAGTCGCTGTAGAAATAAAGAGAAAAATAATCGAATTACTAAAGCAAGTTCACCAAGTCATTCCACCTGCAGGAAACGAAAATGTTTATCAGCTAAACATTGACTTCATCAAGTGGAATGATTAATAGTAAATTAGAACATAGAATTAAAATCGTTTACTTGTTTAAGAGTTTGATTAAGTTCTATTTCTGAATTTAAACAATTAGATTTTAAATTTGCACTTGTTGGATTTGTATACATACTTATTCCCAATTGAAAACCAACTTGATACTCATAGCTCATTTCTAGGCGAAGTTTATCTTCAGCCTCCTTCGAAAGGCTATTATTAGTTTTTAATGTTTTATTATCATTTTCTAACATTTTAATTGTCATATAATAATCTAGTTTTGCTTTTTCTGCTTTATTTGCAGCAATGCATTTAATGTTTGAAATATCAATATTTTCTGTATTTTCTGCTTTTGCAAAAATACAACTTAAAACTAAAGAAATTAAAAATGCTATTCTTTTCATATAAAGTACTCCTCATTATTTTAAATATTTCTTAATCCAATTATTTATTTAGATCCAAAATCTGTTGGTATTTTTCTCTAGTTGCTTGACAGATTTGGTGAGCAATGTTACCATCGTTTTTTGCTTGTCCACAAAATTGTTTATTTACCTTTGTAGTTTTATTGCTTTCGATAAAGTAACCAGAAGAGAAGTTGATTCGTTTGTTAGGTTCAATCTCAAAATTTAATATATTTGTTTCTACAATTTTTTGAACTGTACCGCATGAATTTTGATAATAGCCTGTAAATAAAGGTTTAGAGCATTCTGTTACTCCAAGTACTTCCTCATTTACTAGATTTTCTATTCTAAAATATTTTGATAAATTTTTAACATTTGAACACGAATTCGCTTTAATTGCACTTTCCATTGCTCTTGTAAGATTATAACCCAAATCACTACCACCAATTTCAGGTAATTGAAAATCGTTATCGAAGAATTCTAGACTTCTGATTTTGTCAGGTATTTCAGTTGAGGATTCAGGATTAAAAAGTGAATTATAGTATCCTGTTTGGGCCCAAACTTTTATTGGATGATTTTGTATTGTATTACCAATTGCAATATCACCAGTTTCTGATTGATAGACGGGTGCTATACTAACATCTAAAGTGCAAAAAGTTTGATTATCTGTAATATTATATAAGCCATCGGAAGATGTTGAACAATTGATAGATGAACCAGAAATTTTTTCTATGCAAACATCACTAGTAAGATTTGAGTAGGGTATAGAAAGCTCATTGAATTTAATTGGCCAATGGTGATTGCTAAATATTGTACTCAGCCCAGATCCTACATTAGTTGCGTTACAATTATTGTAACTCCAAAATACTAATGGTAAAAGTAAACTTAATAATTTTCGTTTATTATAATTTGAAGGTAACATAAATTCTCCTTATTCTTTTTGTGAAAATTATTTTATAATTTGTTTATGCATTTTAAAATCAATTTAAAATCAATTTATATTAAATTAATTAACATTTAGTTAACTACGTTAATCATAGAAAAAAATTTAACTAGAATGATGTATTTTGAATCTTTGAAATTATTTAACTTAAACTAAAAACTTTATTTTTTTGTTTTGATAGAGTAAACCAATTGTTCAGAAATTTAAATCAATTTTGTGTTTTCATTTTACTAAGTTCGTTTTTATAGTTTTCAATTGCTTTTTCATTTTCAATTAAAAATTGATCAATTTCATTTATGGTTTGATTAATAGTATTTAAATCTTTATTAACTTCATCAGCTGGGCTTAGGGCGACATCTGGGTCCCATGAAATAGAAATTTCATTATCTTCATAAGAGATTTCTGAAAAGTTAGAATTCATTAAGCTATTGTTGTTCAAACTTGTTAATCTATAGGGAGTAAGCTGGGCGTAAAGATCAGAATTTGTATCACATATATTGGATTGTATAAAACTAGCTCGATCTTTAAGTTTTTTTGAATCGAAGTTAGAATTGGATATTTTAACTTTCCCAAGTGTTTCTAGAATGAAAAGTAAATTTGGATTTTTATTTGCAAAATAATTTATAATTAAATCATCATTAGCTAAAAATAAACCATCAAGCGCTAATTTGGATTTTATTATAACTGCACTTGAATAAAAATATCTTAAATTGAGTAATGATTTTGGATATTCCTGGTCGCAACCAAAATTTATTATAGAAATTTTATAATCATAGGGTGTTCCACTAATAATAAAATAAGAATTGGAGGCAGAGTATTCATCAAGTTCTTCTGGAATTGGAAGCGCTAACCCTTCAATTATTGGAAGTGATTTTTCTCCTCCACCGAATAGACCGATAAAATCAATCCCAAATGACGTTTTATTACCTACACTTACCCAACCAATTGATCCTTTTTTATATTCTTCTTTTGTTGGTTTAACTAACCATTTCATAAATGGTTTGGTTTCAATTATAAAATTATTTTCTGAATATTTTACTTTTAACTCAGCTGCCATAACTGGATTATATGCATAAGAGTTATTTGATAAAATTAAATTTATGAAAATAAAAATCAATTGATTGAGAAATGAAAAATTATAATTGTTTTGTTTTGTTTTCATAATTTGAATCTCTATTTATTTTCTCTATTCCAAGTTTCGTAATGAAGAGCGTATGTTTTTCATATCATCAACAGCTATGTCTCCCAAAGTTGACTTGATTTCATTAATATCAGCCATTAACTTTTTACTACTTACCATTGCAGTTTCAAATCTCATTAAACTATATTCCGCTTCTTTTAATTTAGCTCTTGATTCTAAACCTACACTTACCAGGCCTGTTGTTGATAGAATTAATCGTTCGCCCACTTGGTTTCCAAAAGGTACTAAAGATGATGAGCCAACAATATCTGCCATGGCTTCAACGGTTCGTTCGCCAAGTTCAACTTGATCTTGATAATATGCAGAGACAATGGGTTGAGTTTCTTTAATGACATCAGCATCTTCTTTTAGAAATCCATGTAATTTAGTAATATACATTTGTCCTTTTTCGAAAGCCGCAATTATAGTTTTGAGGCGATCAACTGCCTTATCTTGGACTTCTGAAGTGCGTGCATGTATGATTGGTTTTTTGATTTCAATCTGATGTCTAAATGTATCACGAACAAGTTCATATTGGTTTTCTTTAAAACCAGCAGCACGACTTAATTCATGTAGTGCAGTAAATTGGAAAGTATCATTGAACATTTCTTCCTTAAAACGATCATAGTTAATTTGTAAATAAGGAACTTTTAAGTCATTTCCATTTTTGTCCTTAATTGTTTCAATATCAAATCTGATGGTCACAGGTTTTTGATTATCATCATAAACGGGATTCGTGGTGGATATAACTTGGATAGAATCAATTGCATTTTGAAGTAAGGGTAATTTTTTAATTAAGTTACCATTATCTTCAAAAATCTTATCTTTAGTTTCATCATATTTAGATTTTTTAATTGCTTGAATCCAAGCTTCACCATACATAAAAAAAATGGAGGCTGGGCCGGATCCTCCAGTGCCAGTACAACCCCCTTGGCACATAAAATTATCTTTTGAATTATCTTTTGTTGCATTTGAGTTCTGAATTACAAAGTTGCAGATCACTAAAGATGTTATAATTAGCCAAGTCCTGAATTTCATTTCATTGCTCCTAGTAAACTTACGAAATATTTTTAAAACTTATAAAATAATTTTCTCATTTTGGAGCAGAAAAATAAATCAATTTAAAGTAAACAAAGTTAGTTAAAATTGTTATCTTATAAACAATATAGAATAGTTTATTTTAAATTTAAGATTTAAATTGTCACTCTGTAAAAAAAATTTACAGAGTGATTAGTTTCGAAAGTAGAATGTCTTTTGCGGAGTCTAATGTTCGCATGTAATAATGAGCTTTAAGAATCATTTTTTCTTCATCACTCAATTGTTTTAATTGGTGTTTATTTTTTTTATTATGTTCAGAGATATGAAATAAACTTAAAGCTCCAGCAACAGAAATATTAAAGCTTTGAACAAATCCTGCCATTGGAATTATAACTCTTACATCGCTCATCTCTAGCATTTCTTTTGAAACACCTTCTTTTTCGTTACCTAATACTAATGCTGACGGAATTGACCAATCAACTTCTTGAAGTGGCGTACTGGCTTCAAGTGAAGTCACGCAAATGCGATAGCCTTCATGTTTTAATTTTTGCACACATGATTTTGTATCTTGCCATTTGCGGATGTTAAGCCACTTTTCTGCGCCTGAGGCAACACGATTCGAAGCCTTAAATTTTTCATTTATTTCAATCACATCAAAATTTTGAAACCCAAAAGCTTCAGCAGATCTCATGACAGCTGAACCATTGCCTCGATCATAAAGATTTTCTAGCACAATAGTGTGATTGAAGTTACGACCCTCGATCACGTGATCAATACGAGCTTTACGTTCACGTGTTAATATAGGACCAATTTCTTGAATGACCGTCTGCCAAGATACTTTTTTATCTTTTGAAATTTCAATTTCTGATGAATAGGGAAACATAATTAATTATATACCTAAATATTTTTTATAATTTTTTGCTAAATCTCTTGTTATATTTTTTTGGTGAGCCTCTATTGTGCCTCCACCAATTTCAAGTAATTTTGCATCTCTCCAGAGTCGCTCAACGACATATTCACCAACATAACCGTAACCACCTAAAACTTGAATTGCTCTATCGGCAACATTCTTAGCCATTGTAGTTGTCACTAATTTTACACCGTCTGAATCAACTCGGTTTCCTTCATGGTTTAGATCCATTTTACGAGCGACATCGTAAACATATGTACGGCAAGATTGAAATTCTGCATAACTATCTGAAATATATTTTTGAATTTGACCAAATTGATAAAGCGGTTGATTAAAAGCTTCTCTTTCGCCCGCATATTTAATCATAATTTCTAGACTTCGTCTTGCGATACCTAGACTCATGGCTGCCAGGGTTAATCTTTCTAATTCTAAGTTACGCATCATGTGTATGATTGATGAACCTTCAGTTCCTACAAGATTTTGTTGTGGTATCTTACAATTATCAAAAACAATTTCTGCGGTATTTGAAGCACGCATTCCTGTTTTATCTCTGATTTTTTGTCCAACGGAATAACCTGCAAAATCTTTTTCAACAATAAAAGTAGAAATCTGCGGACGATTATTTTTTTCGCCTGTTTTTGCATACACCCAAACAAGATCAGCAGGGGTTCCGCTTTCATCTAATGTGCCATTGGTGATCCACATTTTTCTACCGTTTAAGATGTAAAACTCACCATCTTTTTTAGCAGTACTTGACATACCAAGTACATCAGTTCCAACTGAAGGTTCAGACATTGCCATTGCACCTACCCATTCACCACTGCAGAGTTTTGGCAAAAAATTCTTTTTTTGTTCTTCGCTTCCGTTAACTGCTAAATTATTTACACAGAGCATGGAATGGGCAAGATAAGCTAAGCAAAAACCAGGGTCAGAACTTGAAAGTTCTTCGTGAGTTAAAACAGCAGCGGTTGCGTCCATACCTGCGCCGCCATAGGTTTCAGGTACAGTAATGCCAAGTAAACCAAGTTCACCCAATTTTTTAAATAATGGTAAATTAAATAATTCTTTTCGATCGTATTCATGGGCTTGTGGCTCAACCTCAGCCTTTATAAACTGGCGAAGAGTTTCGCGTAACATTGTATGTTCTTCTGTGGGGTTGAAAAGGTCTAAATTTTTCCAATTCATAAGGGCTTCTCCTCAAAAAATATTTTTACAATTACGTTTTAATTCGTTACATTTAAAAATGGCAATCTTTATTCGAGAGATGCACTATGGCGCAACGTCTTATGCATTGAGAATAGTTTTAACTTTGAATGTTTCGTTGCCATTAATTAACTTTTTATGCAAAATAAATAAATGAAAATTCTCACACTAATTCTTATTAAGATTAAAGATTTAATATTGAATATATTTTATTTTTTTAAGAGAGCTTTACATCATCTCAAAGATCGTGATGTTCAACTTATGGTTTATGCTCTTTCCTTTGTCACAATGCTTTCTTTTATACCCTTTATAGTTGTTATTTTAGGCTTTTTTAAATGGGCCGGATTTCTTAATTTTCTTTATCCTAAAGTAGAATTAATTATTGTCAAAAAATTTTCTGGAGCTATTAGTCTTGAAGTCAGTCGACAACTTCAAACTTTGTTAAAAAGGTCCTATGCTGGGTCTTGGGGATTTGTGAATATAACTTTTCTTATTGTAACAACAAGTCGATTAGCTGCTTATTTTGAAAAAGCTGTAAATCATATTTGGCATGTTAAAAATCCTAAAAATATATTTAAACGAATTATTTCCCATTGGATTTTGATCATGCTTTTTCCAATTGGACTAGCAGCGGATGTGACTGTTCGTTCTTTTATAGTCAATGCAACAAAGTTTGAGAGTTTGCCTTCTATTTTATCTTTCTTTTTTTTAAATTTAATACTGACAATTATTTATAAGTGGCTTCCAAATCGTTTTGTTAAATTAAAAGTGGCATTTTTCAGCGCGTTGTGTTCTTCTGTGATGCTTATTGCCCTTCAGAATTCTTTTCGATTTATTTCAAAAAAATCATTTTCTTATTCAAAATTTTATGGGAGCTTAGCAACGCTTCCTATTTTTATGATTTGGATATCCACAGTATGGTTAATTATTTTACTTGGGGTATCCATTGCAGCTGGTTGGCAAAAGGCCAAGGAGCAAAAAGAAAATAATATACACCCCGAAGAAAGTGAAAGTTTATGAGCAAAAAAGATATTTTTGGCGATGAAATAAAAACTGTTGAACAAGATGAATTTTCTGAATTACTTGCCCAATCAGAAGATCATAAAAGTGTTTTGCATCGTAACCTTAAAGCAGGTGAGAAAATCACTGCTGCTGAAATTCTTTCTATTGGAAAAGAAGAAAGTTATGTTTCTACAGGAACAACTCAAGACGCTATGATTATGACCAAAGAGCTTTGTGAGCCTGATGGAACCTTTAAATATAAAGTCGGTGATCGTTTAGATGTATTTGTCTCGCAAATTAAAAAAGGCGAAATACGTGTATCAAGAACTGGCAAATCCAATTCTGAAGCTGATTCTATTGAAGATGCTTTTGATTGTATGTTACCAATTGAAGGTCGTGTGAGCGAAGTTTGTAATGGTGGTTTTAGAATTTTAATTATGGGTAAAACTGCTTTTTGCCCAATAAGTCAGATCGATTCTAAACATGTTACCGATGCGCAAAGCTACATTGGTAAAAAATTAGATTTTATGGTTACTCAATTTGAACAAGGTGGACGTAATATAGTTGTTTCAAGACGTAAATTGCTTGATCAGCAAAAAGAAGAATCAGAGGCATTATTTTTAGACGAGCACAAACCTGGTGACTTACTTAAAGGTGTTGTTACTCGCATAGAAAAATTTGGTGCCTTTGTTGAAATAGCCCCTTCACTTGATGGATTGGTTCATATTTCTGAAGTGAGTTGGTCACGATTAGAAAACCCATCAGAAGTTTTATCTGTTGGACAAGTAGTTGAAGTTAAATTTTTAAAATCAGAAATTGTTGATGGTAAAAGTAAACTTTCACTCTCAATTAAACAAGCTTCAGCACAACCTTGGGAAACTCATAAAGATGAAATGAAAATTGGTTCAATTGTAAATGGGCGAGTTACTAATATTTTAAAATTCGGTGCTTTCGTTCAGATAAAACCAGGAATCGAAGGATTAGTACCTTTAAGTGAAATGAGTTATACAAAGCGAATCGTAAAAGCTGAAGATGTGGTGAAAGTTGGCGATACAGTCCGTGTGATGATCAAAGAAATTAAACCAGAAGATAAAAAAATCCTGTTAAGTATTCGAGATGCTGAAGGTGATCCATGGGCAATGGTAATTTCAAAATATCCAGTGGGATCTTTAGTTACTGGGGTAATTGAGCGAAAAGAAACTTTTGGTTATATCATTAAAATTGAAGATGGTATCAGTGGATTGTTACCAAAAAACTTTTATCGCGATTTAACAGAAGGTGATTGGGATCATAAAAAAGTTGGTGATTCTGTTCAGATTCAAGTTGCAGAAATAAAATTTGAAGATCGAAAAATAACTTTACGACCACCAAATGATGAAGCTGATGAATCTTGGAAAAATTATGAGCAGAATAAAAAATCTCAAGGACAACAGGGCATGGGATCTTTTGGGGGCGCTTTTGGTGATCAACTAAAATCTTTAGTAATAAATAAAAAATAATAAATTAAAGTAATAAATTAAAGTATTAAATATTATGAGGCGAGTTTTTCTTGATAATAATTCCACGACGCCAGTTGATCCAAGAGTATTGGACAAAATGCTCCCCTATTTAAAAGGGGAGTTTGGAAACGCTGCCAGTAATCATCCCTATGGATGGTCAGCATTGACTGCTGTAGAGGAGGCAAGAACTTCAATAGCTAATATACTTGGTGTTTTAAAATCAAAGGAAATTATTTTTACAAGTGGTGCAACTGAAGCAAATAATACTGCGATTTTAGGTTTAGCTTATAAAATAAAAAAACAACATCCCAAATTAAAAGCTCATTTTATTACTTCAAAAGCTGAACATAGTTCTGTGCTAGGTCCTTTTGAAGTAATTGAAAAAGATTTTGCTTATGATGTTACATATGTTGAAGTGAATGAATTTGGTCAGGTTGAAGTTGGTCAAGTAGAAAAATATATTCGCCCAGAAACTGTATTGATGAGTTTTATATGGGGAAATAATGAGATTGGCTCAATTAATCCAATGAGGTTATTGTCTGAGTTGGCTCATAAAAATAATATTTTATTTCACACCGATGCCACACAAGCTTTTGGAAAGATTAGTGAAGTTAATTTGAATTCAGTCAAATTTGATATGCTCTCTTTATCAGGTCATAAAATTTATGGTCCCAAGGGAGTGGGCGCACTCTATGTTGGGTCAAAAGTAAAAGATAGTGTTGGAGGAGGCCTCCATCCTTTATTATGGGGAGGTGGCCATGAAGATGGAATGCGTGCAGGAACTTTGAATGTGCCTGGCATTGTTGGCCTTGGTGAAGCCTGTAGATTAATAAATTATAGTGAGTGCGAAGATATAAAATTAAAAGCTAAATATTTTTTAATGGAGTTACAAAATTATTTTCAAATTATAAATTCAACTTCATTAAATAAATTACCATCAAAAGAAATTAAGTTAAATGGCCATCCTGTTGATCGTCTTCCAGGGCAACTCAATCTCCAATTCATCAATACTCGGATGGATCAATTAATTCATCAAATGGCATCTATTGCTGTGAGTACCACTTCAGCGTGTGGAAGCGGTGGAGTATCCCATGTGTTAAAAGCTATTGGCTTAAGTTTAAATGAAATACATTCGTCAGTAAGAATAGGAATTGGTCGATTCACCACAAAAGATGATCTCGACTTTGCACTTCAAACCTTTAAAAATATTCTAAAATAACTGCTCATGATTAAGTCTGATTGCTCCGCAATTGTATGCGAGACAAAATCATGCGCCGTTATTTATCTGTTTGTTTGGGGCGATTTTCAATCACCCCATATTATGAAAATCTAAACTAAAGTTTGTATTTTCATAATAATAACTGCTTATGAATAAGTCTAATCGCTTACGCGAATGTATCTGAAATAATCATAATCAGTTATTTTCTTGTTGGTTGGGGTGATTTTCAATCCCCATATTTTGTAATTTTTTACAATTTTTCATAACTGTTAAATAGTTAAACAAAAACTAACTATGAGTATCCTCGCTATAAACTAAATACTCTACTATAAATGGTCCTACTTTATTTAGTGAAACATAAAAATAATAATTTTCTAGGAGGAAAAATGAAAAAATCAATTTTAATTTTAATGTGTACAAGTACAATATACATTCAAAATGCTAATAGTCATGGTGGTTCTGAAAAAACTTCTCCCGAAGAAGAAGCTTTTACATCTACCTTAAAAGTGACATCATATGGATTAGCATTTACCTTATCTCCAATCCAATTGACTGCGAGATTAAAGCGAAAAGATATGAAGGCGCTGCAAGAAGCAAGACCCTATGCTTTGGATTATCATATAAATTTTGAAATGAATGATGATTATATATTTCCGGTTCAGTTAGAAAATGCAATTGAAATTTTGAAAACTGATGAAGTATTGGCAAATAAGTCTGATGAAGAACTTGCAAAAATAATAATTGAAATTACAAAAGATGAAGATCTCGATAATTCAAAAAATTAAAAAATTCATGCAGTAAGGGTATGTGATTTGTCTAAAAATTAAGGATGCTCAAATGAAATCAATTAAATTAATAATTCAGATCATAGTTCCATTTTTTTATTCTATGTATAGTTTTGCTAATCTTGAAACTGAAAAAATTAATATTAAAATAGATGAGAGTCATCTTGAACTCAATGAATTAAAAGACAAAGTTCAATTAAAGAAGACTCTCGATAAAATCAAATTAGATTTATCGAGAGTCTTACCAGCCGAATTCATCAAAGTAGTAAATTCAAGAGACCCAATCCAACTTCGAATTAGCAAACAAAATTTGAGTTATAAAGTAGATTCTATTAAAAATTCAGTTCAGATAATAGGTACTGGTATAGGGTATTCAGATCTATCAAATAATTATTTAGTTGTAGACAGCGCGCTATTAGAACTATATTTTACCAATCCAGAGATTAAAGTTCTTAGTCATCATAATAGTATTTATCAGATTGTTCTTTCAGTTTTTATACATGAGTTATCGCATTTTTATGATGAGTATACAAAAGTAAGTCAATCAAGCGAGTTTCAAAGTGCAGCAGGCTGGCTGGATCACTCAAATTATTTAAAATTTCGAAGTCCAGATGGGTATGAATTTACAAATGAAGAAGAATCTTTTGCTGTGAACATGGAATATTTTATACTCGATAAAAGTTTTAAATGCCAGAAACCAAGTTTATTCTATTTCTTTGAAAAATTATTTTTTTACTCACAAAATACATTTCAACAAGTATGCAGTACAGATTTTGTTATATTAAATAATGAATTTAATATAAACGATAAAGAAAATATATTTGTCAAAATAAATAGAAATAAAATTTTTCAAGTTCATTACTTACACGCCTCTGAGGGTGATTCGATTGTTAGTGGCTTTGGTCATTCAATGTTACGTTTAATTATTTGTTCCCCAGAACGAATTGAAGTTGGACCTGAATGTCTTAAAGACATACAATATCATCAAGTAGTAAGTTTTGCAGCTCAACCTTTTTCAAGCCAAATGAATATTATTGAAGGGGTTACAGGAGCGTATCCGTTACGCCTTTTTATTATTCCGTTTAGTCAAATTATAAAAGAATATACTCTAGTAGAAAACAGAAATTTAGAGAGTTTGCCTATTAATTTAAATAAAAATGAAATGAATGATTTTATAAATAAAGTAGAAGAATATTACTGGTTTTATCAAAGTAATTATACTTTTTTTTCAAAAAATTGTGCCACATCAACATTTTATTTATTAGCAAGCGTGATTGAGAACAATTCGTTCAGAAAAGAAAATATCTCTTCACCAACTGATTTATATGACTTATTGAAAGAGTATAATTTAGTTGATACAAAATATTTAGAAGATAAAAAAATATCTCAAACAAAAGGATATTTTTTTGAATCCTTTAATTCAAAACTAAAATTATCAATTGAAATAATAAACTCAGAATTAAATTCAAACTATAGTTTGAATGAATATATGCAGTTGAATTCAGTTGATAGATTCAAATTAATTTTAAAGTCAAAAAATCAAAATAAATTAATAGCAGCACTCACATTATTGGAAGATCGGCACTACAGTATTTTAATGCAATATTTATGGGCCCAAATAGGTGTAATTAAAACAACAGCTATATTACCCAAAGCAAATGACATTGAAAACAAATTAATAGACAGTATGAAAATAATTAGTATGATTTACCACTATAACTCAAATCCAAATATTCTTTTAGGAAATACAGCTTATGGTATTCCAACCCTACAGGAACTTGAAGCAAGTCCAAAAAGTGTCATTGAATATTTAATTAAAAATATCAGTAATATTGCTATAATTAAAAATTCAGTTTCAAGAATTCAACTTTTATTTTCAATTGTAGATAAGTTGAACAATTCAAATCTTCAAAAAGAGTATTTACAATTAAAAATGAATCAAAAGAAATTAAGCTTAATGAATTGATAATTAGAAATTTAATGGGTCAAAAAATGTAATACAGCTGTTTAAAATATTACACTAGAAATTGTGCAAGTATTTAAGTAAACTGAAATTAAATGATTAACAAAACATTATTAGATACTCATTTGAACAGACTTAAATTGCGAGTGGGATATACGCCTATTTCCTTTAGTGAGTTCCATTTTTTGTTTTCACAATTGAATAACTCAAGAAAAAACTATAATACACTTCAATTATATTACTTAATATTTGCAATTTATAACCTAAAAGTTGGTGTCTATTCGCTTTTTATTTATTATTATTTGCAAGTTTCACTATCTGAATCCGAAAAAGATGAATTCGTTAATGAAATCTTATTGTTTTTGAAAAAATTAATTTTAGATCATGGGTTAAGTAAAGAAAATCAAAATTTAAATTTTTCAAATCAGGAGTTCATGCTAGTCAAACTGTTGAGCAAAAGTTCCATGCATAAAATTGATGTCATTAAATATTTGTTTGCTGAAGAGTTAGATTATGTTAATGCTGAAAATAGACTAAAAAATTTACTTTTTAGATTAAATAAAAAAAATCCTTATTTTATATCACTTGATGGTGAAGTACTTAAGATAAATTCATCGCCGTTACAGGTAATTCATAAATTTAAAAAAGAATTATGTAGTTTAAAATTTGATGATCATTTAGCTCAAATTGTTTCATCATCTCTTATGCAACTTTATTCGATCAAAAATGAGTTAAAAGTATCAACTCAAGTGGATTTTTATTTAAATGCTTTGATTTATTATTTTGAAGGAGATCAACAAAAATTACAAAGTTTAATAAGTGACTATTTATCAAAATATAATTTTCATGAGTATGTTTTTCTAGCACAGCTCCGACTAGAACAATTAAAAAAGGACGAAGTTTCTTTTGAATTAGTAAATCAAAATTCAAATATTTTACGTGATCAGCGGTCACTAGTCTGGGCCGAATATCTTTCGATAAATGCCCGTTTTCATGATCTTCGTGGTCGTGATAACGAAGCTTGGAAACTCTATGATTCAGCTGCAAAAATTTATGCGAATTTTGGCGTACATAATAAATCATTGAGGCAGCAATTAAACTCATTAATTTGTTTAGAGCGTTTAAATAGCTCCAGTAATGATTATATTAAAAAATATCGAAGATTGTTATTTCTTGGTTTAAATCATAAAGAAAATATGATAGTAGCAACATGTCTGACTATTATATCACAGAGATTTTTCTATTTAGGTGCATATAATTTATCATTAAAATATATTAATCGTTCCATTTTATTTTATAGCAAGTCTAACGTTGGGAGTATTAATTATTTTAATTCAATTGCACATCGGGTTCTAATTCTTCATCTTATTGGCCATACAGATAGGGCACAAAAAGAAATTGAATACTTAAAAATAAGTCAGCACAATGAGATATCGCAATTATATACGCATCTTAATTACATTTTAAAATATAATGAACTGCCAAAAAATATTAATGTTTTATCAATTCCACAAAGCTGGATATTTTATTTTTCTGAATTTAAAACTAAAATCACACTTTCAACTCAAGAAGAATCATTGATTGGAATTTTAATTCGAAAAAATTATACTCGAAGAGAGTTGATTGAAAAACTGTGGGGATCAAATATTGTTTCAGAGTTTCTAATTCTTAGATTTAAAAAATTGATGAATCGCCTTCGATCTAAATCAAAACATTTAATTACTTTTAGTTTTGGGAAATATGAAATAAATTCCAGTTTAGATTATTTTAAATCTCATGATTCAAAGTGTGGAGTTTAAAAATGAAAAAAAAAGTAAATTTTTTTTGTATTTTATTTTTTATAAGTATTTTCTTTAATGTTGTTTTTGCATTTCCAAATAAATCACCGAAGTCAAATTCTGTAGACTCAATAATTAAAAGAAAAAAAGACGTCGAACTATTTTCATTAATAAAATACAGATATAATCCAATTTTAAAGTATTTAGTACGTGTTAAATCAACTTATAAAAATGTTGTTAAAGCAAATGATCAAAGTAAAAAACAACCTTCAAATGTAACTTTAAGTGGTATAGGTATTATAGTTGAAATTAGCGATAAAAATAATAATTCAATTTGGGCAGTATTAACAGCATCACATTTATCGCAAGGTGATGGCGGACTTAAGATTCAAGCTTATGATGATTCTTTTTTAAAAATTGTTGAAAGAGAATCTAAACCACACCGATTAGCGGATGTGGACCATGACTGGGAATTAATTGAAATTGAAAAGCCAGAATTTGCGAATAATATTGATCAGAGTGTACATCCTAAGTATAAATACTATAATGAATATTCAAGTCAGCATTTTATCGCAAATTTAGGAAAAGGAATGCATGAAGGCGATTCACTCTCATATATTTTTTTAGGTAAACATGAAATTACTTTAATTGATCCTCACTATATTATAGAAAATAAACTACCTTTAGTCCCTCTAGGACATTTGAGTTTGGAATCAATGGCTCTTGGTTCATTACAATTATCATTTAAAACAGGTGAGGGTTTTCAAAATTGGCAAGGTGATTATGTTTTTGATTTTGTTGGATCGCTTGGTTTAAGTGGAATGCCAGTATTTAATGTTTCAACTAATAAACTAATTGGTATAATTCGTGGTTTTCATAAATATTTTCCGACTACTTATGTGGCTGGAATAGATAGTATTGAAAACAAGATTGATACTTTTCTTGATAAAAATTCACAAAAAAACTATGTGAGTGATACAAGATGGGTAATGCATGACCAAGAAACTATCAGGGTATTTAAATCTGATAAACCTACTTTAGAAAAAAACTTTCTTAATAATTATAAAAATGATTTTAAGAATTCAAAACTCGAAATAGTAAACTCAGGTGGGCCAGACACTGCTGACAGTGGATCTAATAGTCAAGTTAATAATATAAACCTATATTCAAACGAATTTATACCAGGTTATCTGGATAATGGTGAGCCAGTTTTGTATTACAAAATTGGAGAAGCTACCGTATATGCAGAGCCACAAGCTTATCAATGGATTTTAAATAAAGTTAACAAGTCTGATTTATTTAAAAATATGACTTTAGAAAAACTTTCGTTTCCTTCAGTTCCAGCAAGAATAGTAGAAATCTTTAGGGCAAGGGTAGCCAATTCAAATAAGTTATGGAAAAAAGAAAAAGAACATCTACAATCTTTTTACAATTTGTCTGAAGAAAACATTGAAGAGTTTGCTTATCTCCATTTGACAGAACCAATCGATATACCGACAGTTAAAGCCGTTACACCAAGACCTTTTTGCTTTGCTCGTTATAATGATCAATCTAAAAAAATTGAAGTCGCCTTAAGAAACATTCCCCCTAACTTAACTCCACAATTAATTTATCAATATGGTATCACGATTGAAATGTTGAAAAGTGAATATAGATTTTTTAAGTTAGATTTAAATGGAAATTTTAATTCATATTTTAAATCTTCAGGTTTATCATGCCAAAAACCAAAAATAACTACTGGTCCATTTGGTATGATTTCTTTACCTTCACATTTTGGTTCTGATTTTTTAATTGACCCAAAAGGATTATTTTTTTTGGATTACAAACAAGTCGATAGAATTCAACTGGCAGTGGATAAAGTTAAAGATGTGAACTTGCGCTACTTTGATTATTTCTATGATTTAAAAAAATATTTTTATGATCCTATCAGTTTGAAAGAAGCATTAAGTCGGCAAAGTGGTCCAACTATGGCACTGTCAGTGGTTGGTAATTCATATTTGGATAGCGCCTACATTACTGTTAAGCATCCAACAGAGAAATCAATTTGGACTTTAACTTGTGTAGAGGGTGAAGAAAATGAATTTAATAATTTGATTGATAACTACAGCCAACATACTGATCAATGGTGTAGTGTAAATAACTAATAACTGCTCATGATTAAGTCTGATTGCTTCGCAATTGTATCAGACATAATCATAAGCAGTTATTTTCTTGTTTGTTTGGGGTGATTTTTGAATCACCCCGTATTATAAGTCTGATCGGTTAAGCGATCATTTCAGCTATATTTTATTAAGAGTTATTCGTCTATTTGTTCCCAGCCAACGACTTTTCCTCCTTCAAAATAGACTAATCTTTTTTGAAGTTTGAATCCTTCGCTCGATGGCACATATTTTTTATATCTCCATCGTTCATTTTTATAAATTGGATTTCCGGCAACATCTACTAGCTCTGGTTGGCCCCAACTTTTTTTAACCCAATCTTGTGACATACCTAAAAATATATCTTTTTTCTCGATGACCTCTACAATATTGTTATCTAAATTGTTTGATCGGGTACCAAATTTATTTTTTCTCATCCATAGGACTCTTGCTTCGTAACCGGGTTGATTTAAAAACTCTAAACGTTCGTCATCGTTTTCAAACCATGGTTGAGCACTATAATATTGTTTTTTTTCTCTATCATCGTTGAGATTTTTTTCTTTTTGAGTAATATTTTGAAGTAATAAATATTTTTTAAACAAATCAGAATCTTTAAGGGCTTCAGGAGTCATCCCAAGTTTTGTCATTAATTTATAATCTAGTGGTCCACTGTAATTTTCGATATTCATACTGGATTCTATTAAATTGTCTGAAGACAAGTTACTGGATAATTTTGGAGAGTTTATTAGTTTATTATTTACATTTGTATTTGGACCGTACCCACTGGCATCGCTTCTTTGAATTGGAATCGTTGAGCAACCAAAATTAAAGAAAATAAACAAAAAAGAAAAAGCAATTATAATACTTAAATCTAAAATCCATCTCATTTTAAAATTCTTTTTTAAATTCATAGTTGATCCTTTCCTATGATCAAAAAATTTATCAGTAACTTAATTTTCAATGAGCTAGTCGGAAATTTTTTTTAATCACTAAAGATCTAGGAATGTAAAAAAACATAAAGCATAAAAATATGCTTAAATGCTCGCGCGACGGGAGGGGCGCTTCTTCCTTGAGGCGACCTCCGTTAATGATAGGGTGTGGGGCGGGACGGTTCAAACTCCAGGTCACCACGAGAGTGGTTGAGTTTGGATTGGTACTTACTACTAAAGCAAGTCCAGTGCCAAACTTTTTGACACCACCATCAAATTGTTATGCATTTAGTACTATAAATAGTCGTAGAGGGCGAAGTATATTATAACATATTAAAATTACTAACTATTATTAAGTGTGGATATAGTTTGCAGTGTTGTTTTTAAATTTACAAAATTTTTGAATAGTACATCAAATTAATTATTTTTTTTAAAATTAAATTTTGAATTTTGAATCGTTATGACTCATATAAATTATTCTTTGATTCACATTAAATCAAAACGAAATTTATTTGTATCAATATGCTCTATGGTTTCACTTTTGCACCACCTTAGTATTGAGATCGGAGGATTTATGAAAAGTTATTTATTAATAAATCTTTTTTTAAGTATTTTTTTACTTATACCAATTAGTGGTTTTACTTATGGACCATCTTGTTCTGGTACAAAACTCACTTGTGATGCAAGCGCATTTCAAAATGTTTTTTCTTCATTAGTAATGGCAAGAGTTTTAGAGCAAAAAGATAAATACAAAATATCAGTACCAGGTGATTTACAGATTTCAAAGTCTTATGGAAAAGCAAGTTGCTATGCGAACACTGAATTTTGTCAATCAGCACGTGTTGATGGATATGCTTATAAAAAAACAGCTTCTGGAGTTTGCGCTGAACCTGATAAATATACAGCTGCTATTGATGTAAAAAGTGGAGATCCTATCTATGGATCACGAAGACTAGGTTCATTAGTATTTGCCAATAATCCAAATAACGGTCAAACGGCAGTTTTCGTTGTTACAGATCGTGGTAATATGAATAAGTACGGCGTAAAATTTGATCTTGTTGAATCTGTTCAAAACAAACTTAGAAATGATCGAGATGAAAATGTTGAATTTTATGGATTAAGAAGACAATACGATAAATTATCACAGTATGAAATGGAAGATATCGTAAATTGTGTAACTTTATATAATAATTCTTTTGATTCTTCATTATCGCATCTTAGTCAATTATCATCTGATCAAAAATTACAAATTGAAGTTGCAGCCGCTCAAAAATTAAAAGATCTTGGGGTATCAAATGGACTAAGTGATTATAAAATTACAATGAATGAATTACCTGAATATAATTTATCACGATCACAAAAATTCAATTCTGATTCTAAAACCGAAGAGTTGGTTCAAAAGTATCAAGAGATAGATGAAAAAATTGAAAAATTATTTGCAATGAATGAGAGAAAAAGTAGATCAATGTCGACCCATCGAGCTCCAGCTTCTAAAGCGAGTAGACCTTCAAAAGCAGGAAATGCTCGTCACGCAAAATAACTGCTTATGATTAAGTCTGATCGCTTCGCGATCGTTTTGCCTCGTTGAAGTGGGTTACCAAGGAGCTTTGTGTTAGGACCTGTTGGAAGAGTTTTTATTTTTGAATTTGTATTCATTATATTGCCTCTTTGTAATTATCTTGGTTTTTAATTAAACTTACAATGCGACTCAACTTTTTCTGGACAATTTGTTGTAGCTCAACGGGGTTTAGTTTAGCTTTTGTTTCTATCAATTTTTGTTCTTGCTCAGGGTTAAGTTGACCTGATTCTAGTAATCTTTCATAGGGAGTTTTTGCTTCATCATATTTTCGATGACATTTACTCCCTACTCTATCTTTTTCTACTAATTTCATTTGAGGATAGAAATAATTAAAAAGCTTTGACCATTCATTACTGTAGAGTTCATTCATTAGTTTTATTATTTCTAAATCTTCTACTCTGTCATAACCAAATAGTTGTCTTACAAAAACATTATTCTTCTGTTCAATATGGCATTGATCATTGCTCTTGCCAGAGCGACCTCGCGCCACAACTATGGGTTTCTCTTTCCTCTCTGAAAAAGATTTAACTAGAGTATGATTAATAAATTCGATTCCATTATCAAAAAATAAATTAACCATGAGCATTGGAAGTGAGAGTTCTAACTCCTCTAAGGCTCTAACTACAAGTTCAGCATTTTTTCCTAATGTAGCACGAGCTTCAGTCCAACCAGAGTATAAATCAGTGACTGTTGAAGTGTGAGCGAAAGTCCCCCAAATATAATCCCCACAGTGAACAACAGTATCTGTTTCTATTAGACCAATTTTATCAACTTTTATTGATTTATCTCTGAGAGGTATTTTTTGCTTTATATGGTATTTTACGGGAACAGTTGAAGTATTATTTTTACGTCGCAATAATACTTTTGCAGGTCTTAAAATCCGATCTATAGTTGCCGCACTCATTTTTAATAATTTTTTATTCACTTCATCTGAAAAATTAAAAAACAGAATCCAATTTTTAATTGCCGGTTTCATTCTTTTACCACACATAAACCCCATAACTGGCCACATTTGCTTTAAACATTGAGATTCTATATCAGAATAGAATTTCTTTGCACCACGAGGCGCTGGAAGTGGTTTGTTTATAAATTTTTTTAAAACTCTCAAAATACTTTTACGATTCAATTTACCGTTGCACTCTGGATATAGAATGGGTGTTATTTTAGAATTAAAAAAATCGATGTAGTTAGTTTTTTCTTTTTTAGTTTCCAATGCAAAATACTCTTGGCTGCATCTATACAAAAGTTCATCCTTGAACTTTGAATCCATAAGCTCCCTTCCTGTGAACATTACAGACCAAAGTATAACTTTATTTTGAGTAACCGTAATCTTGAGGCAACTAGAATTAGACCCTAACTGGACCTGTTCAACTCGGGAACTCTCATATTGAGATAAATTTTTTTTTGAATCAATTTGGGTAACCGGATTAATGAGGCAATTCGCGATTATATCAGACATAATCATAAGCAGTTATTTTCTTGTTTGTTGGGGGCGATTTTCAATCACCCCTATTATGAAAATCCAAACTTACGTTTGTATTTTCATAATAACAGCTAACGATTAAGTCTGATCGCTTCGCGATTATATCAGACATAATCATAAGCAATTATTTTCCGGTTTTTTTGGGGCGATTTTCAATCACCCCGTATTATGACTTCTAATGAATAGGTAGTTGTAGAGTCTATATTAATAAAAATCGAAGTATTTATCTTTTTCTTGATTCCATAGTCCGAATTCAAAATTCTAAAATCTAAACTTACAGTTCAAAATTCTACAGATAAGCAAAAAATAAATTAAATAATTAAATGAAATAGCTGCTTGTGTTATTCAACTAAAACATTAGTTGACAACAACTAATGTTTTAGTTGAATCTTGGGTATAAGATATATTTTGGAGCAAAAATGAAAAAAATTAAAGAAGTAAATAATAAATTACTCACAGAAGTTGAACTTGAATTAATGAATATTTTGTGGAGCCTTGGAGAGGCTTCGGTCGCAGAGGTCATTGAACAACTCCCTAAAAATAGAGATCTGGCTTATACATCAGTTTCTACAATTTTAAGAATTTTAGAACAAAAAGATATTCTTAAGGTTCGCAAAGAAGGAAGAGGTCATATATATATTCCTGTCCTCTTAAAGTCAGACTATGAAGCAAAAACAGTAAAACATATTGTTGATAAAGTTTTTAATGGCACTCCTATAGCATTAGTAAAGCAGTTATTTTCTCAGGTGGATGTTAATGAAGATGATATAGATCAACTCAAAAAACTTGTAAAGCAATTGGGAGCTAAGAAGTGATATTGGTTTTAAATGTTTTTTTACTAGTGGGTTATTTGTTTATACTCATTTTAAATAAGTTTAATTACAAATTTAATTTCAAAGTAAAATTTAAAACTCAATTAGAAATAAATTATTATATTTTTATCGTTATGATTATATTAAGTATAATCAGTTTAACAAATTATTTTAAAATTGAAGAAAATATTTTTATTCCAACTGCAAAAGTTTGGTCGTCATCATCAATTAAAAACTTTTATGAAAATTACAATGCAAATGAAAAAAATGGAGTTATCAACTTAAATTTAGCTAATAAAGAGTTTAATTTAGATTCGACAATTTTAAATCATATTAATTTATTTATTTTTGGTTTAGGGGTTAGTTTTGTATTATTTCAACTTTTTAAAGAGCTTCGGTATTTAACTCAGTTAAAAAGGCAATCTGTTTTAATTCGAAAATTAAGGAGGGTGAGAATTTATGCAAGTGATTTTACAGAAATTCCTCTCTCTTATTCTCTAACCAAAGCAAATATTATTATTCCAATGAATCTTATTAATAATATATCAGATTACAAAATTTCAGTTTTACATGAGATTCAACATCATAGGCAAAATGATACATATTGGTCTTATGTATTTCTTTTGATTAAAATATTTTGTTTTTTAAATCCATTTTATTATTTTTGGATAAATTATATTAATGAATTACAAGAATTTGCCTGCGATGAAGCTTTAATTGGGCAAAAAAAAGTTTCATCACACAACTATGCAAGTTGTTTAATACGGCTTGCTGAAACCGTGATTGGAGAAAATAAAAAAACAGTCTGCGCATCTGGATTTTCGTTTTCTAATGATCGCAAATTAATAGTAAGGAGAATTGAAAATATGTTTGATACTAACAAAAAACAAAACAGACATTATAAATTTATATGCTGTACGTTCTTAACAATTGCGCTAGGAGTGAGCGCTATTGCATCTAAAAGTGTAATTCAAGATCGTCGAATTACAAAAAAAGAAGCTCTTGAAATGTTGAGCACTACTCAAAAGAATACTGATTTCCCAGTTGTGGTAAATGATCTGGTATTGAAAGAACTAAATAGGTATATTGGAACTCCTGAAGGGCGTGAGTTTACTAAAACATCCCTTCAAAGAATGAATCAATATAAAGAAATGATTCGTAATAAAATTAGTTCATATAGAGTTCCAGAAGAAATTTTAGCAGTTCCTTTTATTGAATCAGGATATCGAAATTTACCTCAAAGCCAAAATAAGTCTTGGGGAGCAGGTTTATGGATGTTTATTGAAAAAACGGCTCGTAATTATGGCTTGAGAGTCGATTTAGAAGTCGATGAAAGATTAAATCCAGAAATTTTAACAGATGCAGCGATGAGATATTTGACTTCTAATTATTTTCGATTCAAAGATTGGAACCTAGCTTTAATAGCCTACAACATAGGTGAAAGTAATTTACAAAAAGGAATTGATAACCTTAAAACGAGAGATCCTTGGTTGTTATCACGAAATGGTTTTCAAGGTGATCAATACCTTGCAAGATTTATGGCCGCTGTTTTAATTTTAAATAATCAAGATGTTGTTTTAGATTAATTTAATTTGCCTGGTATTAGAAGATAGAATTCTTATATCAGGCTTTTTATAAGTTTTAAAATATTTAAGGTCGAATAAGATAAAGTAGTATACAAAGATACTGACAAAAACTCCCACCCATAACAAACATATGCCATACGCCGTGAAAGTGTTTTATTTTAGAATCAAATAAATAAAATATTATTCCACCCGTATATAAAATTCCACCAAGTGTTAACCAAAACAATCCGCCAAATGGAATTACCATTGCTAAAGGTTTAAGTGCAAATACGATCATCCAACCCATCAACACATAAATAACCAAAGAAGGCCATCGAGTATGTTTTGCCAAAGTTAATTCGTATATAATTCCTATTAAAGCTAATGACCAATTTGCAATTAATAAGGACCAGCCCCAGTTTTCTCTTAAGGTGATTAAACAAAAAGGTGTATAAGTGCCAGCAATTAACAGATATATTGCGATATGATCTAATTTTTGAAATATTTGTTTAGGCTTACCTTGTAATGAATGATAAAGCGTTGACATTGTATACAGTAAAATCATTGCTGCACCATAAATACTTGCACTTACAATTTTCCAGACGTCTCCAAATAAACTTGCTTTTGTAATTAAGATTGAAGCGCCTGCAACAGAAATTACAGCTCCAATAAGATGAGTTATGCTATTTAATTTTTCGCCCTTATACATTTGCCACGTCCTTATTTTTTATCTGCCATGAAGCACACACCAGTAGGATAGCACATTATAGTATGAGATTACGACTGTTATTTGTTGTTTATTGATACATTCGATCTAGTTTAACATAATTATTCAATTCGAGACGTTGATATAGTTTTTAATATTCTTATTTGAGTAGCCAAGTAATTTTAACACCTTTGATGTGATATGAAATTTTCTTTAATTTTTTTAATAGATAATACGTAAGATTTGAACTGTTTCAAATTAATACGTGGACTGGAAATCCTCACCAGGAGCTGGTAAAATAGTAGTTGGGGGAGCCAATGAATATTCAAAATACTAATCATCAAAATCGAAATTTTCGACCGGTGATTTTACTTACGGGCGCATCTTCTGGAATTGGTTTAGCAATTGCGAGGGACTTATTTACACTAAGTGAATACAGAGTTGTAATTACTGCTCGTGAAAATTCAATCAATCAATTAGCTAATGAATTTAATGAAACAGAAAGATTTTGGCTACGTACTCTTGATGTCACAGATAATAATCAAAGAAAATTATTAATAGATGAAATTAATTCTAAGTGGGGAGGGGTAGATATTTTAATTAATAATGCAGGGATATCATACCGAGCAGTGCTTGAACATATGAATGAAGATGATGAAAACTATCAAATGGCGACTAATTATTTTGGTCCAGTAGCACTCATGCGCGAAGTATTTCCCTTGATGCGTGAAAAAGGTAGGGGAAAAATTATTAACATTTCATCTGTAAGTGGAATGCTTGCTATGCCCACAATGTCATCCTATACAGCTTCTAAGTATGCGTTAGAAGGAGCTAGTGAAGCATTGTGGTATGAAGCTCGCCCACTGGGGATTGACGTTGTATTATTGCAACCAGGTTTTATACGTAGTGATTCTTTTAAAAAAGTTTATCACACTGATAAATCCCGCCCTGAAAAAAGTTTCATTGGTCCGTACAGTGATTATTATGCGAATATGATTCCATTTGTTGAAAAACTTATGAGCTGGTCATTTGTAACTCCTGAAAGAATGTCAAAGTTGGTGTTAAAAGTTATTCGCTGGCAAAGACCACCCTTAAGAATTTCTGCAACTCCAGATGCATTTATATTTGGTATTTTGAGGCGAATAATACCACGTCGATGGTTTCAACCTTTTTTGTTTATTTGCTTACCAAAAGCCAATCAATGGGCTAAGTCTTATACTAAAAAGCGAAAAACTTTTTTTAATAGATTTTTAAAAATGAAATTAAAATTTTAAGATTTCATTTTACTCTCCATTTATTTTTTAATTCCGCTTATAAATACCCTTTCTTTGAGCGACCTTTGTTTCTTGCAAATATACTTCTTTTTTTCCAAAGTTTTTTATCTTCAGCTGATAAAACCTTATCTTGTTTTCTCATCATATGGCGAACTTCTCGTTCAAGCTTTTGATAACGCTCCCAACGCTCTTCAGAAATGATTTTTTCCGTTAATGCTTTTTTAATTGCGCAGTTTGGTTCTGTATCATGTTTACAATCACTAAAGCGACAAGTTGTAATTAATAATTCAATATCAGAAAATTGTGTTTGAATACCTTCAGCATGGTCTGACAATTGTAACTCACGCATGCCCGGCGTATCAATTACAAGACCACCAAAACGACTGACATAAAGATTTCTAGATGTTGTAGTGTGCCTTCCTTTTCCATCTGCCTCTCGGATCTCTTTAGTCTTAATTTCAGTATGACCCATTTGACCTGTGAGAAAATTCACAAGTGTTGATTTTCCGACCCCTGACGAGCCTATGAAGATTGTTGTTTTTCCTGATTTTAAATAATCAGAGAAAAAACTTGCCGATTCAAATTCATTTTTAGAAATTGCATAAGTTTGTACACCTGGAAACTCCAATTGAACTTGCGCAATCACACTTTCAATTTTAACCGAACAAATATCAACTTTGGTTAAGAGTATTACTGGAACGGCGCCAGAATCCCAAGCAACAGTAAGATATCTTTCTATTCGTCTAAAATTAAGATCTTCATTTACTGATGTAGTTATAAAAATATAATCAACATTAGTAGATAAAATTTGCATATCAGAACTTGAACCTACTTGCTTTCTATAAATAATACTTTTTCGAGGACAAATTTTATGAATAACACCACGGTTTGAATTATCATCAACTTCAACCATTACCCAATCTCCAACAGCTGGATAATCGGCCCTCGATGATGCTGAAAATTGTAATTTACCACTTATGGTGGCCCATAAATTTTTTTCTAAACCCAATTGTAAACGATATAGGTTTCTTTCCTCACAAATTACACGGGCAGGGACTAGAGATTTAAGGTCTTGAATAGAATTTTGTTCATTATAAAAACTATTCCAACCAAAAAGATTTAAAAATTCCTTTTCGGAACTATACATGAAAACTCCTTAAGTTAATTATCAAAGATAAAAAATGACTTAAGAGCCTTAACTAAACTTAAAATTGATTATTTTTTTAGTATAAACGAAGGCCCTTGATTATTGATTTTAAATTCTTCATAAGGACCTCCTTGATTTGAATGACAGAATTGCCATTAGAAATTCAGTTTAGTTAAATTTTTTAAACAGTCAATAGTTTTGTTGATAGTTATCTTAGCTGCGCTAATAGATTTAGTAAAATCTATTAGCGCAGCTAAAAATATTTTATGAATTTTATATTCAATACTCTAAGTGATAAATTTGAACGTGTTAATCTTACATAAAAATTGTCACACAAGTGTAAATATTTTTTACAATTATTTTATAGTTGTTTTGATTTGGTATAATTATTGTATGTATTTAATTTTATATTAAGAGGTGTGCTTGTGAAGCAATTTTTTTATATTTTAGTTATAATAATTAATATTTTTTTAAATAAAGTCCATGCAATTAATATTTCGAAAGTTAATTGTGAATCTCAAAAATTATTTTTTCAGACTAACAAAAGCCATAGAATGAACCCAATAACTGGGTTAACAGAAATTTTAAGCGAACAATCAAAAGTTATAATAATACTCGATTAACATGCAACACTTGAAACAGAAACTATTGGTCAAGATTTATTGCAAAGTTTAAAATTGGTACCAGATAATCTGCGTCCTGATTGTTTGTTAATCGAGAAAGATGCAAATACTGATTATAGTATTGCTCTTGAAAAGCTTTTTAAGGGTGATGATAAAGCCTTAGATAGCTTTGAGGATGAGACTAAAGTTATGCGTTGGAATAATACTATGGGTAGTTTAGTTACTTTTCTTCTGAACTTGCGAACTTTGGGAGTTAGAGCTATTCCAATCGATCAGCAATCAACTGATGGTGATGTTCGAGAAATATTAAATACACGTGATAAAAGTATGGCCTCAAATATCAAATCACTTTATGACAAAGGTATTTGTAAAAAATCAATTTATTCAGTGGGAACACTTCATGCTCTTGACCAAGATGCTGGCAGAGATAGTAAAACAGTTGTTCACTGGTTAAAGGACTTTGGGTTTACTACTAAAATTATTTATTTAGGAATTTCAGGAAAATTATCCTCTTATAATCCTATGGGTATTTCTAAATTTCCAAATCAAAATTCAGCATTTGGAAATGTGGTTTGGCATAAAAATAATTTTATTCAAAGAAGTGATTTGTCACCGCTTTTATGTGATAGTATTTTGGATATAGGAGCAGAGTCGTATACTTTTTTGAATAATAAAAAAGTTAATGTTCCAATTTTATATTTTCCTGAAATTGAAAATTTTCTAGGTATGCTCGAACTAGGTTTACCATCACCAAACAAGGATGGTTTTTTTGGTCGTATGAACGACGTCGATCTTGTTTGGATTCATTCATGTAGGGAATATGAATGCCATCAGGAAAATTTGAAAACACGTGATTCACTTTTGAAAAACAATTTTACTCTATACTAGAATTAATCATTATCTTGTTTGACATTTAAAATATAACTTTTTAAATTTAATTTGTGCAAAGTTGGAAAAATAATCAAATATTTAATGGAATATCACTTCAAGATTCGTGGATCTTGTCTTGGTCAATCTCTGATGACTGTGTAGAATTTATTATTGATTTTAGTTTATGGCCTGATTCACCTTATTTTGAGCCCCCTAAGAAAAATGAACATACTTGTTACAAAATTGGGAAATTGATTTTTGTAAATCCAAGTCATTTAATTGGATTAAAAAATATGGAAGATATAGTTTCTATAATTGGACCTGATGGTGAAAAAGACTTTGGGTCAATTGATTATTTTGAAATTGATAACGGAAATAAATTTAGAATGGGATGGGGTAAGGAAAATATTAATCTTATCGTTGACTCAATAAATGTTGTGTTTACCTGACTTCAAATTTTTATATCGTATAAACTCAAACTTACGTTTGTATTCTTATAATAATTTTTTTAAATTGCTTAATTCCGCTGTTGTTTGCATAATAATATTATTTTGGTTTTAAAAAATTAATAATTTCTAAATTTTAGGAAAACATATCAATATGTTAAAAGTCTATCCTTGTATTTGGTCCAATGATAAAGCTGCAGAAATGGCTAAATTCTACAAATCAATTTTTAAAGGAACAAAGATTGGTAAGACCTCTTATTGGGGTAGTAATCCTATGGGTGTTAAAGAGGGATCAGTACTTACGATTCATCTTACGATACTGGGTCAGAAAATTATGCTCTTGAACGGATATATTGAAAAAACATTCAACGAGTCCATTTCACTTGTAGTGCCTTGTAAAACCCAACGCGAGATTGACACTTACTGGAAGAAGTTAACAGCTGGAGGAGGCAAGCCTGTACAGTGCGGTTGGTTGATCGACAAATATGGCGTTCACTGGCAGATCGCTCCTGCTGATTTCGACAAATGGAACACCAGCAAGAATAAGAAGAAAAAAGAGGCTGTTATGCATACAATGTGGAAAATGGTGAAGTTGGACCTCAAAATGTTGAAAGAGGCATACGATCGTGCTTAAATAAAGGAGCTATCGCTATGTGTTTTCTTTTGCTTCCCGTACAACTTAAACATAACTTACAAACATGGAAAAAACGACTTCATCACATAAAGTGAATAAAAAAAATTTTACAAATGTATATCCTATACTTTACTCTTCACAAGTCCAGTGCGGATTTCCAAGCCCTGCAGAAGATTATATAGAAACTCCATTGGATCTTAATGAGCATTTAATTAGCAAGCCTGCTGCAACTTTTTTTGTAAAAGCTAAAGGCGATAGTATGATTGGAGCAGGTATTTATGAAGGAGATCTTGTTATTATTGACCGTTCAAAATCGGCATTAAATAATCATGTTGTTCTTGCTGTGCTAAATGGGGAATTCACACTCAAACGATTACAGAAATCACGAGGACAAGTGTGGCTGCATCCGGAAAATCAAAAGTACAAATCAATTCAAATCACCAATGAAATGGATTTTCAAATTTGGGGAGTTGTCACTTATACTATCCATAAACATCTAGGTTAGCTTATGTATGCATTGGTTGATTGCAATTCATTTTACTGTTCTTGTGAAAGAGTATTTAATCCTAAATTAGAAGAGAAACCTGTTATTGTTCTCAGTAATAATGATGGTTGTGCCGTTGCAAGAACTGACGAAGCAAAGGCTCTTGGAATAAAAATGGGTGATCCCTATTTTAAAATTAAAGAATTGTGTAAGAAAAATAATATACATGTCTACTCATCTAACTATTCATTGTACGGTGATATGAGCAGAAGAGTGATGAGAACATTAAGTGAGTTCTCACCTGAAATGGAAATTTATAGTATTGATGAAGCTTTTTTATCTTTTAAAGGAATGAATAAAGACTTAATTCAATACAGTATCGAAATAAAAAATACTGTTAAAAAATATACAGGCATACCAGTATCTGTTGGACTTGGGCCAACTAAAGTATTAGCTAAACTTGCAAATAATTATGCAAAAAAAAATAAAAAACAAACTCAAGGTGTATTTCAAATTGGCGTAGATAAAGAATCAGATGAAATTTTAAAAAAATTTCCTGTGGGAGATATTTGGGGTATTGGTTCAAAATCAGCAATGAAACTTACTTTGATGGGTATCAATACAGCTTATGATCTTAAGAATTCAAATGAAAAAACAATACAAAAAATTTTGACAATAGTTGGACGTAGAATTGTAGAAGAACTTCGAGGAGTTTCATGCATTGAACTTGAACTTGATTTATCACCTAAAAAACAAATTGTATCATCAAGATCATTTGGTCGCCCAGTATTTGAAAAACAAGAGCTACAAGAAGCGATTGCAAATCATATAACAACTGCAAGTGAAAAACTAAGAAAACAGCAAAGCATTACAAAATCTATTTTAATTTTTGTTCAAACCAATCCCTATAAAAATACACCTCAGTATCATAACTCTGCTACAATGAAGTTGATGTCTGGCTCTTCAACTACAAATAAACTTATTAAATATTCGTTCCAGTGCTTAGATCAAATTTTTAAACCTGATTATGAATACAAAAAAGTTGGCGTTATATTTATGGATATTTATCCAAAAAAAAATAGCCAACGAGATTTATTTTCTCTTCATGATTCTGCAAAGGATGATATGTTGATGCAAACTCTTGATAATGTAAATGAGTTTCAGGGGAAGGGTTCATTAAAGTTTGCAGCTTGTGGAGTTAATCAATTTTGGAAAATGTTATCTGAAATGAAGAGTCCAAATTACACAACAAGATGGACTGAATTAATGAGTATCAGATAAATTATCTATCTGCAGTTTAAAATAAAATTTAAATGTGATTCAGTTATAAATGAATATCAATAAATGGAATTTCAATAATTAAGTTTATAATTAATTGCGAATATAAAGTTTACAATCATGTACTCTATAGAGTCCAAAAAAACTATACTTCAGTGGACTTTAATAATAAATAAGTTTATTTACCACCACATAACAAACAATAAAAGGAGAGATTACTATGATGAAAATGAAAACGTTAATATTAGCTATCAGTGCACTTATTGGGTACATGGCAAAAGCTTCGCCTACACATTTATTTTATTGTGCAATAACCAACACTGAACCAATGACACAAGTCTATTTTGAAATAGAAGATAGTGATATTAAAACAGGACATGGTAAAGTTATTATTTCTAAACTCTCACATAATGCTGAGCTAAATACGGGCTGGCAAATACAACAACAAGCTCAGGTAAAAATGGAAATAAAATGGGGATCTACGAAATATTATAATAATAAATCCATAATTACAGAAGTCTATACGGACATGGGGAGATCGGGTATCATAAGTGCGAAAATGATTGGCCTCGATGATACTATTGAGAACTCACGCGGTTTTGTTCAGTCAACTTTAATGAGTCTAAATGCACCTAATGGTATTGATGCAGAATATTGCTATTATTTTTTATCATTGGGGCCTAAACCAGGTATGACCGGTAGTAATTAATGATCTCAAAGAATATTCAAGAAGTTTTTATAAAATCTTTACTCGAAGCTCCTAATTATAGGAGCTTTATTGCAATACTAATTGCAGAAAGAAAAAAAAACAAGAATTATGGGTATTCAGACATCGCAAGAAAAGGTGGATTTCTTTCACGAAGTTTTCCGAGAGATGTTGTACTTGGTACCAAAAGACTTACGCTGACTTCGTTGCCAAAGTTTATCAAAGGATTAAATCTTAACTTTGAATTATCAGAATATTTTAAATTATTGGTTGAGATTGAAGAACCTGAGTGTCGTTTTAAACATAACGATATAAATAAATTAAAGTACTTTCAAGAAAATTTAAAGAAAAGAATCTATCGTAAAAATGAAGTTTCGATTGATGAAAAAAATGATTTAAATTTTATTTATCCATCAATACCAAAAATTTATGCAGCACTAGGAGCTCCAGGAGTCGGAGCCACAATAAATGAAATCATATCTAAAACTAAATTATTAGATTCTGAAATATTGATCTGTCTTCAATTTATGATCAATAAAAAGTTAATTCAAAAACTGCGAGGAAAATATTTTCCAATAGAGAATCATCTTAATTTTCAAAATCTAAGTGGAGATATTTTTAAAAAGCATTTTATAAAATCAGCTGAAGATGCAATTTTGATATCTAAAAAAAGTATCAAATCATCGGAAAAATTATTTTTATCTTCATCATTTTCAGTTGCAAAAAAAGATCTTGAAAAAATGAAAGAAGAACTTAGATCAGTATTGCTAAAGTACATAGATTGTGCGGAAAATCCAAATGGTGATATAGTTGTAAATTTAATTGCAAGCCTTTATTAACGATTTTTGATAATTACACTTTGGCAGAATCAAATCTATAATTCGATAGGCATACTTATTGCTGATAAAACTATTTTTGATCTAATTCTAATTAAATGTGTAATGGAGATGGAGTTATGGGATTTTTTTCAAAAATTGTACTATTTATGTCTTTTATAATATCTATAATTTCTTTTACTGTTTGTGCAGTTGAAAATCGTATTGACGGATTATATGTGAATACATTTGGTTCTTCACTAAATCCTGCAATTATTTTTGTACATGGTGGACCTGGTTATAACAGTCACGATTTTGAAGTTTCAACAGCAGATAAACTAGCTAAGAGTGGTTATTTTGTTATTGTGTACGATCAACGTGGACAAGGTCGAAGTAATGTTGCCATAAGTCCGCAAGATTATACTTATCGCAAATATGCTGATGATATATTGTCTCTGATTTTAAAAATGAAACTACGAAATGTAACACTTATTGGGCATTCTCATGGTGGGCCTATCTCAATCCAATTTGCGAGATTTTATCCTGGGGTTGTTGAGAAAATAATTTTAGTTTCAGCTCCAGTAAACTTTTGGGCAACAATGAAAAGTATAGTTATTAACTGTTTGCCCAGATTGCAAAACCAAAATAAATTTGATGAAATATTCAAATTAAATTTAAATTTTGAAAAATTAAGTGATTTAAATCAGCCTTTTGTTAATCAAGTATCATATAATAATGGGTTATTTACAGAAGCAATGGGTTGTGGACTATATAAAACAAAAATTGAAACCTCTGATGCAACAAAATTAAGAGCAGAATTAGAAATTGATAAAAAGAAATTTGAAGTGAGCAGAAATAATATGTTTTTACCAATGGGTAATTTTTTAGTAAATGAAAATTACATAAGATTAGATTATAGTTCATCTGTTCAAAATAATTCAGCAAGAATATTTGGAATATATGGAGATGAAGATGGTTTATTTACTCAACAAATACTTGAAGAAATTAAAACTAGTTTAAAGGGAAATCAAAACCCATATAATTTTCAATTAATAAAAGGCAGCTCACATTCGGTATATATCGATCAAAATCAAAAATTTATAGAAGCGGTACTCAATATTTTGAAATATTAACGACAAACTTCTTATAACTCTGGACAAACATATCAAATCCCAATTTTAATTAATTAAGTCTACGAGGTAATATAATGAAAGTTAAAAATATATCGGCAGTAATGATTCATGTTCCGGACTGGAAAGAAGGTCTAAGTTGGTATCAGAGAGCTTTCCCTCAAGCTAAACATATTAAATATCCAGAATTTGATTTTGAATGTCTCGAGTTTAATGGAGTTCAAATTGAAATTGTAAATTCTGATGAAAAAGTAGGTACAGGTACTTTTGGAATAGCAGTTGATTGGGAAGTAGAAAATTTCGATGAAGCTTTGAAACACTTTACAGATCTTGGGGCTACATTATATCGAGGTCTAGGAAAGTTAGAGTTTGGAAGACGCATGTGTAAATTAAAAGACCCATTTGGTAATTTAATTGGAATTCGAGGATCTTAATATTAATAATTACAATAAGTTTATGGCTTCTTGTGAATACATTGTATTCACTTTTTAATCTGTGTGAATTGACTAATGTTCCTAATTATCTTAGGTAACTCTTAAGTAAATTATTAACGAGTAATTTCAGATTTATTAAAGAATTTCTTTAGGAGCTAGACATGGATTCAATAGTATTAGTGTTCAAACGACTATATGTTAGTTCGTTATTATTTTTTTCAGGGTTAACTTTTGCAGGTAATGGTGTCGTAACTGGAAATGGATCAGATTTGCTCTATGTAGAGCCAATTAGCCCACCCAACTACATTGAGTTAAATGATTTTCTATCAAAATTAAAACCGATTGAGCCAACTTGGGTGAGTCTGATTCAAAGAGCTTTTAATAATGACAACCAAGTTGTTTTTTTAAAAACAAAAGACTCTTGTTTTATTGCTGAAAATCCAAATCGTGAACTTAGATCTATATTTAATAAGGAAAGTAATTCTATATTATTTTGTAAAGCATTTTATGAACTTGATAAGCATAGACAAATACTAACATTTTTACATGAGCTTAGTCACTTTGCTATTTCGAAAATAGATTCAATTCCAAAAGAAGGTGAAGAAATAATTGTTCAACAAATGGAGTTTTGGTACAGTCAAATGTTAGAAGCTCATGAGTTTTCAAATTTTAAAATTGCAGTCCTTGAGTTTAGAAATTTATTAGATAGAAGTTTAAAAAATTTAATCTTGTATTCTAGCCCCGAACAAGTAGTACCTGACTACGATATTTTGTATATTCTCAATGATAAAAATTCTCGGGTTAGATATCCAGTGCCAAAAAATATAAAAGATGAAAATTATATTCCAGCCCATTTTTTAGAATACAATCTTAATAAACTTTGGACATTAAATTTAAAATTTTCAGCATCAGAATTAAGTTTAGTTGATCCAAAACCTTCGAGTGATAGTTTTCAAACCGATGATCCCATTTGGAGTAAATCTTATTTGTTTATAGATAAGGATATTTTAAATCATGAGCTAATAATAAAATATATAAAGCCATCTAAAGTAAATAAACTAAACCCACGTATTCTTGAGTTTAAGCCTTTAGTAATAAAAAAATCACTTTTAAATGAAGATTTTAAAAACCTCTTTGAATCTAATAAACTAGGGTACTCAGAAATTAGAACAATCGGATTTACTTTGCATAATCTTTCTGGATACCTAAATGGTGAATGCCAGTATGACAAAGTATATATTATTAAGGAATAAAATATTATGAAAAATCAAATCTTAGTTTTATTGGTGTTAATATTTATAATATTTAATAATCACTCACAATTGTTTGCTTCAACTAGCATAACTGGCTTAATTGATGATAAAGGATATGATGTTCAAGCATTTCCATTCAATCCAGATTTAAGCGAGCAATCAACAGCTTTAACATCTTTAATGAATGGTGAGTTAACATGGTCAATTCTTTTATCAAATGCATACATCCAGAATCCTAATATTCCGTTACTCAAGCCCAACATTAAAAAAATATTATTTTTGAAATCTGAAAGTGAAACTTGTTATATTGAAGACATAAGACCATTTAAAAAGGTGTTAATTTTTTATAATAAACCTACGAACTCGATGATCTTTTGCAGAGTTTACTTTAGGGCTTCAGAATTAGATCAAAATTTATTATTTCTTCAAGAATTAAGTCGTTTTGCTTTATTTGTACTTCATGAAAAATCAGCAATTGATCAAAATATAGTAGAAGGATTTGGGGGGATTTATAAAGATATCCTCAATTCAAATGATAACAAAAATTTAAGACAAAGTATTTTAAATTTACGTTCATATTTAAATCAATATGCACCAAGTTTGATAACTGTAGCAACCGAAGAATTAGAGTTGGGGAAATATAAAACAGTTGAGGTTTATAAAGATAAAAAATCTAAAGTTACATATCCTGTTCCATATTATTTTTTTGAACCTGATGGTAAAGATACAATTCCATCACATTTTTTAGAATATGTGGGTTCCTCAGTGTGGACAAAGTATAAAATGTTTTCATCTGATGAAATGAAAAAGGATGTAATCATTAAATGTCCATTTGAGAATAATTTATCAACATCAACTGTATGTAACGAAACATTCACTTACATCGTTAATGGTGTTGTTGAGCGGATTGGGGTTAAAAAAGAATTTCCTGGTCTTATGCCGCCTCAATTGCCACCAGTTGGACCATGCAATGATAGAATTTGTCATAGATTTCCACCCCCAATCGATCCAAAAAATGTTACCCTTATACCTATTTCAGTAAAACGAGATGAGTTGTCTGATGAGTTTCGTTCATACATTGATTGGTTAGGAATAACTTATATTCGCACAATTCAGGCAGATAATATTGGCCGAGTAAATGACTATGTCTACAAGTTTGAGTGAGTTATAAAATATGAGTGAAATTAAACAACCTAATGTTTTTAAATATAATAGTTATAGACAATTTTTAAAAGATTATGTCGAATTTAAATTAGAATCTACTGAACTTAGCTATCGAGCATTTTCAAGACGGTCAGGTATAAATAGTCCTAACTTTCTTCAATTAATTATTAAGGGTAGTAGAAATCTAACAGTTTCATCTGCATTGAAAGTTGTTAAAGGACTAAACTTGACTGGAACTGATAAAAAATATTTTATAAAATTAGTTGAATTTGATAGTGCAAAAAATACTGAAGAAAAATTAAAGGTACTACAAGTTTTAAAAAATTTATCAATTTCTAATAATTCACAGAAAATTTTAGATAATTCTTTAAATTCTTCTTGGTTAAACCAAATAATATGGGAACTCGCTTCAACTAAAAATTTTCAGATGATCCCTAATAATATTTATGCAAGGTTGAATGGGCTTGCTAGTCTTGGGGAAATTACAGAAAGCTTTCAATTTCTTGTCGATAAAGGCTATTTAGAAAAAATTGATTCTAAACATCAATATAGACAGGCTAACGTTTCTTTTGATTCAACAAATGATTTTAAAAATTTAAGTTTACAGTATACACATTTAAAGTTCCTTAAACTAGCCGAAAAACATTTTAGCGACCCTCTTGATCATAGAGAATACCAGGGGTTAACCATTGCAGTTAGTGAAAATAAATTACCTTTTGTTAAAAATCGTATTCGAGAATTCATATCCCAATTAAATGAAGAACTTTTAAATGATCAAGATGCTATAAATGTTATTCGCATTCAGTGTCAAATGTATAAAATTACAAATAATATTAAAGTAATTGAGAAATAATTATTTTTTTAAAAAAGAATTATAAATATTTATCTTCATTTTTTTCTGATAATTAAATATGTTTATATTATGTGTGCACAATTTATATTAAAAACAGAAGCAAACGAATTATCTAAAAAATTTGGAATTAAAATTTCTGAACCAATTAGTTTCGATATTAGGGTTCGTGGATTTATAAAAACAGATTTAGCTCCAATTATTATCGCAAAAGATGGTTCCCTTTCAATTAAAGAGATGATGTTTTCTCTTTGTCCTTCTTGGAGTAAGGAGTTTCCTTGTAAATGGTCAACGTATAATGCCAGGATGGAAAGACCCAATCCTAAAGACTCTCAACTGTCAGAATTTATTTATGAAGTTCCGACGTGGCGAGATTCATTTAACTCTGGAAAAACATGTCTAGTTCCTATGAATGCAGCGGTAGAATCAAGTTATTTTGGAACACAAGCCGGAAACATGATCCAATTAAAAACTAAGGGTGATAAAATATTTTATGTTGCAGGTTTGTGGTCGGAATGGATTGATAAAAGCACAGGAGTTGTTAAAGAAACTTTTACTCTTATTACCGATGATCCCTACAAATTTTTCTTTGAATGTGGTCATGACAGAAGTGTTTTTGTATTAAATGATAATAGTCATTTGGACTGGTTGTTAAATAAAAAATTTAAACCTCATGAGCGATTTAATTTTTTACGTAATAATCGCATTTCGTTAGATTGGGATGTAAGTATCGACCGACCAATGGTTAAGGGTTGGGAAAAGAAAAAACCTACAAACGACGAAATTGATCAAATAAAAGTTTGGAATGAAGTTTAAACATAATGCAGAAGTCGGTTGCTGTGAATGACTTTGAACACAAGCTGCAGAAAGTGAAATAAAATGATTTTATCAGAACTTGGTGAGTTAGGTTTGATTGAACGACTTTCATCAAAATTAAAACAAAAACTTCCTGATGGAGTTTTTGGAATAGGGGACGATTGCGCTGTGATTCCAGTTTCTCAAGAGCTTTCATATCTTATTACGACAGATGCTCTCATTGAAGATATTCATTTTTTTAAAAATAAAATATTGCCACAGGATTTGGGTCATAAATCACTTGCTGTTAATTTAAGTGATATTGCAGCAATGGGTGGAATACCTCATAGTGTTTTTTTAACTTTAAGTTTACCTAAAGATCTTGATGTCTATTGGATTGATAAATTTTTCGACGGATTTCAAGCTTTGGCCTCTAAGCATAATACACTTTTACTTGGTGGGGATACGACAGGTTCTGTAAATAAAATTGCAATAAGTTTGACTATGATTGGATATGTTCATCCGCAAAAAATTAAATTTCGCTCTTCTGCTCAACTTGAAGATATCATTTGTGTTACGGATTTTATCGGTGATTCAGGTGCTGGTTTAGCTTCGATTCTTGAAAACCAAAAAGAAACTGACGATTCAGTTTATCTTATTAGCCGACACTTTCGTCCCGAACCAAATATAGAAAAAGGAGTATTTCTGGCTGGTCAACATTCAGTAAATGCTATGATGGATGTCTCTGATGGAGTTTACTCAGATATTCAAAGAATTATGAAAGCCTCTCATTGTGGTGTAAATATCGATATGGATCGATTTCCAATTTCAGATCAACTTCGTCGCTTCTCAAAAAAAAATAATATTGATGAATTAGAAATGGCAGCTACAGGAGGTGAAGACTACTGTTTGTTATTCACAGTTAGTCGCGACGGAGTTGACGAGTTGGCAAAATTATATTTTGAGAAATTTAAACAACCATTTTATCCTATTGGTGAAATTACATCATTGAATTCTGGTTTGGTTTTTATGAATAACAAAAAAATAGTTTCCCTTCAAAAAAAAATATTTAACCATTTTTAAGAAAAAAATTGAATCTCAATGAAAAATACTTTTCATTGAGATGATCGTGTTCTTATAATTGTCAAAATTGGATGCTGAAGCAGTGCCGTACTTAGTTGAATATTAAAATTAAAATGAAAACACGCGACTTCTGAATGGTCGAAATGAGCGACTGAACGGTGCCTGCTTTTCTTGTAACTTTTACATCAATTAATTTTATTTTTATAGATCTAAACTAAAGACAAATACCTTTTCAAAATATAAGTCTTTTCGTATAAAACAAAAATGAATGAATAATTATATTCATAAAATTGCAGTTCATACTGAGATTAAGTTTTACGAATAATGGCTGAAAAATCCTAACCAAAATACTATATCAGGTAATTCTTCGAACTTTACCTTTGATTTTAACTTCGCAAATAATTTTTGATATAAATTCGTCATAGGCTTGACTTAACAATTTTACTTACCACATTGAACAAATTGGAAAATCAAACAGTTCAAGTGATTCTTCATTTTGGACTTTAACTTAGGCATATTATGAAAATATTTATTACAGGTGGAAGTGGATTCTTAGGAAGTAAAACAATAAAGAAATTACTTGAGTCAGGTCATGAAGTTACAGCTCTTGTGAGATCTGAATCTTCATTAAAAAAAGTTTCTGGCATTGGAGTCAAAACAATTAATGGTGATCTTGATGATATTACGAAATTTGAGAGTATTTTTTCTAAAGTTGATGCTGTTGTTCACTGTGCTGCTCCTGTAGAATTTTGGGGTAAATGGGAAAAATTTGATAATCAAATTGTTCAAGCATCAATTAATCTCGCAAGAAAAGCGAGTGATTTTGGAGTAAAAAGATTTATTCATATTAGTTCAGAATCTGTCCTTCAAGATAGAAATCCTTTGGTTGGTATAAATGAAACTTATCCATACCCAGATCGACCTAATTCATATTATGGTAAAGCAAAAAAAAATGCTGAGTTGGCACTACTTTCTTTTGAAACAAAAATGGAAATTATTATCTTAAGACCAACATTTATTTATGGGCCAGGATGCCCTTCGTTTGAAACTATTCTTAATAAGGCAAATAGCGGCCAATTTCTTTGGATTGATCATGGCAAATCAGAATTCGAGGCCGTTCACATTGAGAATGTTGCGAGCGCAATTCTGTGCGCTTTAAAAAATGGAAAATCAAAATCCATTTATTTTATTACAGATGATCAAAAAAGAACTGTCAGAGATTTTTTTGAAAAAATATTCATTGAATACAAAGTCAAAGTTCCAACAATGTCTATCCCGAATTATTTAGCAGAAGTTGCTGCTGGTGTCATTGAGTGTGTTTGGTTGAATCTGAAGATTTATTCACCTCCACCATTATCTAAGTTTGAATTGGCATTCATTGCTCAACCCCGAAGGTATGATATTACCAAAGCAAAAACAGAGTTGGGCTATTCTCCTCTAAATTTTGATCTTTCTCTTAAGTAGGTTTAATGATGATTGAAGCTTATCAAAGTCGCGAGGACCTTAAATTCCATTTGGAATGGATTAAAAACTATCAATCCATCATTGAACAATCTTCATCGATTAAAGCAGCGGTGTTAGTGGGTTCTTTTGCCAAAGGTAATCCTGATCGAATTTCAGATATTGATCTTATTGCTTTTTCAATTAAAAATCAATTTGAGCAAGCATCATAAGCAATTTCCTGTTGATGTTGCCACACCCGATGGAAAAGATCACTTTGGCTCAAGTGGATTAACAATTAAATCAACTCTATCATTTAGTGATTTGATCGTTGCAAAATATAAAACAGTATTGATCCCAGGGGGTGATCCGGCAGCAGTCATTGGAAATCAAAATCTAAAAAATATCATAAAACTTGCCCATTCTCAAAAATCTATATTAGCAGCAATTTGTGCAGGGCCAGTAGTATTGGAACAAGCTAGCATTCTAGATGGGAAAAAGATAGCATATGGTTATGAGGGGCCCCAAAAAGAGTGGCTATTGAGTAATGGTTTTTTTAAAAAAACCGAATTGACGAATGAACCCTATATTGTAGATGATAATATTATTACAGCTCGTCCTGACCATTTTATCGATTTTGCTATAGAAGTTGGAATACTAGCAGGATGTATTTACCGCGAACGTGCTGATTATCTCAAAAAATATTATAGTGGACGCACACGAGTTCAGAATTAAGAAATTTTATTTTTTACACCAATTAGTACTAGCTGGTTTTCTTCCACCAAAATATTGATATGCCAAATTGTTTTTAATAAGTAAATCAGAAATCGATTTTCCATCAACCCATACATCTGCTAAAATGCGAAAATATTTATCGCGATCAATATTTTTTAATTCTATCGATTTTGAGTTTTTCAGTAAATTTTCAACTAATCTTTGAGCATCACGAGCACGTTCTTTCTCACAGGGCTTAGTACCTGTTTTTTCGGGCGTGTCGATTCCCAATATTCTTACTGATATGTTTTTCCCTATTAGAGGATGTACATTTGGTATCTCAACCGTAATTGTGTCGCCATCATAATTTTTAATATATTTTACACATCTAAATGTTTTTGAATCATGAGTACAATCTGAATTAATTATTGGTGCCGACCATAAATTTTGAAAAAATAATAAATTGATAATTAAAAATATATTCATTTTCTTAAATTATTTATTAATATTAGTTTATTCAAGATTAAATTTTTGAAGTAATTTTTGTAGGATGAAAAAATAGGCGGGGATCTCATGATTCGCAAGTCTTTTTATTTGAAGAATAAAAAAAGTATGTGTGCCCAACAGATACTTGATGTTTAAAAAACTTCAAACATTCAGTGAAGTTTTAAATATTCCACTTGCAAAACTGATTTAAGAAGCAATTACTTTTAGTTTAGTCTTGCTTGCAAATAACAGCAGTCTTTGGGGTGAACGGTACACCGATGAAATCAACTCCATTTATACAGGGAACCTAATGCTTTCTAATTATTTTTACACGTATTACTATAATATATCAATAATATCATTATATTACATATTTTCAACGTAAATATAATAATATTTGAAAATAGATTGCAAAAATGTAAATAATTGATATTATATAGATATTAAGTACACCAAGCGAAGCTGGAGTTTCCTGTTGGTTATAAAGGTCAGAGGTAATTCAACTCTATGGATCGTATAAATGTAGATCAAAATCTGAGAGCACTTCAGTCGTTATTTCCAGGTCAATTTGAAGGCCATTATGAACTCTTTAACTTCAACAAGATTAAAGACATTCCTTTATGGATCAAAGCAAGCGTTCAACTTATTGTGGTAATACCAACCCATGGGTCTTCAATTTATTTTTTAATTCCAAAGCCTAACTTGAGCTTTGAACAATTGCAACATATCCACGGTGTACTTGTAGATAAAATTCAAAATTTGGTTTTAGTGATTGCAGACCAAATGCCCGCAAAGCATCGACCTTTGCTCGTAAAATTTCGAATACCTTTTATTTTTAAAGAGGAATCGGTTTTTGCTCCAGAATTAGGTGTTAAGTTTGGTAAAATTAAGAGATTCAATACTGAAACCAAATTGAACATTGAAAAAATAAAAGAGCAGATAAGCCCATTTGCATTGAAAATTGTGGCCGGGCTTCTTACAAAAAAAATACCCAATGAGTTTAAGCAAAAATCTCTCTATGAACAGATAAGTATTTATACAAAGATATCTCAATCAAAATTAAGTAGTGCACTTAAAGAATTAGTTAAGTGTGGAATTCTGAAAGTTAATGGTTCAGGCCCCCATAAAACATTAGTACAAACATCTGCACAAAATATTTTTGAGATCGTTTTTGATAAAGGGTTGGATCAGTTGTATAGAACAATTGAATCTAATTTTCTTCCAAAATCACAAAATCATTACGTGAAAGCAGGAGAAAATGCGCTTGCACAACATTCTAATTTAGCAACCAGTTCTCAATTAGAAATTGCTGTTATAATTAGTGAGTTCCGCAAAACCTTTGAGGGAAGGAAGAACAAAGGTCGCACTCTAAATTCTGATAAGCCAATAATTGTACAAATTTGGAAAGAAGATCCGCATTTATTTTCAATTAAAGGAACGATTAATCCTATTGAAATATTTTTTTCACTGCAGCATCATCACGACGAGCGTGTTCAACTTTCTCTAGAAGAAATGCTAGCATATTATGAACTTCGTAAACCAACAAAGGAGGTCTAATGCGACTCCCACACGGCTTTGATCATTTTTGCAATTTTCTCAAAGGATTAGAAAATCATTATGTAATAATAGGTGGAGGAGCTGCTGCAATTTTGATGGCTGACGGTGGCCTTGAATTTAGATCTACAAAAGATGTTGATTTTATTGTGCTTGGAAGATCTGACGATTTAATCACACGTATTCTTACCTATGTAAGAGATGGCGGCTATAAAACCAAAGAAGCAACCGAAGGACATCCACGTTACTTTCGTTTTAGAGAACCATCGAAACAAGAATGTCCGCACTACATAGAAATATTCGCACGTAATGAATTAAATCTAAATCTTGAAGATGGACAGTATATTATCCCAGTTAAAAATGAATTGGCTGAAAGGTTGTCTGCAATCTTGTTGGATGATGAATACTTTGAATTGATAAAAAAAAATATTACTTACTCAGCATCAGGAATTCCGCTAATAAATGCCCTTGCAAATATTTGTTTGAAGGCCAGAGCACATAAAGAGATTTTAGAAAGACGATTAGCCGGAGATACTGCTGCAGATGAAAAGGTCGCTCAAAAACATTTAAAAGATATTTGGCGAATAGCTGTTGTTTTAATTGGAGATGAATCCCTTTCATTAAAAGGTAGACCACGAGTCGATTTTGATTTTGCTTATCAAAGCTTGGAGAAATTGTCAGATTCTCAATTTAAACAAGTCATGAGTGGTACTCCTACAGTTAATAAGCACACATTGATGGCGAATTTAAAAAAGATCTTTCAATAGAGTGTAGCTAATTTGAAATGTAGATTAATAAAGGTAATTAGATTATTCTTAACATAATCTTATTAATACAAATATCAACGGTTGGATGTGAGTATTTATTGAAGACTTAGGTCTTCCCTTTACAATTGAGCCTATTGGGAGAATTAGATTGTAGATATCTGCTTTTAATGGAGTTAGTTTCATCAGCGACAATTCTTAGCCAACTCAAAAGTGTAATAATATTTACCTCTTTATATTAGATGATCTATGATACCCAGAGTAAATTAAGACATTCCTCTCAAAACTTATTTCGTTATTACTAAAGTTGAAATATCCTGAAGTTGGGAATGAAGGATTAAGACCATTACCTCCATATGAGAAAGAAACCAAATTTGCATCAGCAGTACCAACTTTTTGATGATTCTCCATATCTAATAAATCACATTTTTTTTGAAAATTAATATCATCAAAATAGAATTCATCAGTTTCAATATATTCACCAATTTCTCCTGATTGCTTATCATAGAAAAAACAATTGATGCCTATATTGAAATAAGCATATTGGTCTTGAGGTTTAATTTTAAATATTTTTAATTCGACATAACTTTGAAATTCATCATTACTTATGCATTTCAACTCTTCTTTTTCAAGAAAATCGAAAATAGTCATTTGGTGTTGAACGTGCTTACCAAGAAATCCTGGAGAGAGGCACTCTTTTTCTTTTGCAAACAAACTGACTGAGATAAAAATGAAAAACAATGGTAATAAACGCTTCATACAAACCCCAAATAAAAAAAATTATTTAAAAATTTCATCAATTTATAAAAAGGATTCTTTTCATTGTCACTAATTATTAAATTGATCAACATATAAACTTACAAATATTTTATATTAGATGATAATAATTCCTTTAAAGAATTTGATTATGATTATCTTTTTACACCTCGAGAAATTACTTAATGGTGGAAGCAAACTAGCAGTTTGAATCAGACAAAGATTTCTAGATAACATACATAGTCTTTTTAAGAATTCCTTGAAAGAGAAGATTTAGGATTAAACGAATTATAAATTGTTTTTTAGAAAATGTATCATTTTTCATGTTCGGAATAAAAGCTAATACTAATAATTTAGTCAAATAATTTAAAAAAATTAGACAAGTAGGTACAGATAATAAAATTGATGTTGCATTAGAAAATTTTAAACATTTAACATAGCAGACACCATTTATTTTGCATTACCAATGATAATTGGCAGTTTTAAAATTAATTACGTTCTTGATCGTCACATAATAACTTTAAAAAATTACAGCTGAAAAAGATTTCTTTTCTAGCCAAATTGAAACTATTCTGAATAATATACTCTAATGAAAGTTCAACCTATTACACTTGATATTATTCGAGAAATGCGACACGTTCTTAGTGAATCCGCGGGATATGCTGTCAGTCTTGAGGATGAAATTGAGTATTTTGATCCGAATGCTGCAAAGTCTTGGTATTTCCTTCGTGAACCTGATGGTCAAATCCAGTCATTCATAAGAAGCTTTACTCAGAACGCCGAATGGAGTTTAGCTGAGATTTATGTTAGTCCTCACTCTCAAAATCGTCGACATATTACTTCTTCATTGTTGGATAATTTTAAATCGGCAATTTCATTTCCAATTGGACACAGATTGCGCTTCGATATTTCAAGTTATGACTTGGAGTTGAATGAGGTTTTAGCGGAAGAGGGATTCTCTGAAAAACGTCAGACCTTTCTTTTTTTTGAGAGAAAACTGGACGGCAGTATTCAGCAATTAAATTATGATACAATTTCAGCTGCAGATTCAAAGAATATTTCTGAGGTCCTAAGTCATCTACACCCTGTTTTAGAAGATGAAGCGCAAAAATGGATTCTATCAAAAACGATTCGAGGCGTGAGATGCGAAGGCAAAATTGTTGCGGCGGCACAGATTTACGAATCTGATGATGCCTTGGAAGTAAATCGTTTTGCGACTCATGAACATTTTCTCCGTAGAGGATTCGCAAAAAAGCTTATGGAGCAAATCTTTCACGAAAGTTCAGGTCTTCAGAAGACAAAGGTATATCTCAAGGTGGAAGACACTCGTCTTCCTGCTATATCCTTTTATAAAAGCCTTGGCTTTAGGGAAATCCAGGACAAACGGCAGACTTGGCATTCGCGGTGGTATTAAATCACTTATTTGAAATATTTTATTTGATCTCTTAATTATTGAATTAATATTTTCATAATTCAAAAATGTTGAAATGAAAAGACAGCTTTATTTTGCAATCTTTTCTAGTTGATAAAAATTTAATATATTAAATCTAATTCAGCGACATTAATATTCAAATGATATATCTTATTCAAGTGATAAAATAGATAATTAGTTTTTAATTTTTACGAAAATACTTTATTTGACAACAGTTAAAATAGTTTTATGAAAATACATATTTCACATAAACCCATTCAGAAATTAGTTTAACATTTTCTTTCGTAGTTCAATAAATTTCTCAGATGAATCATTTTCTAAAAATCCACCATTGCCATCCTTTAGTTTAATTACACCAATATCGTATTCATTGCTGGATTTAGAAGATTCCATGCTTTCAAGCCAAATAGGCTCTTTTGTATATTCGTCATATAACTGAAAACGATATTTTAAGTTATAAACAATTGGCTGAACACCGTTTAATTTGAATAGATTCTTTAAGATCCTATCATCTTTTCTACCTAAAACTTCAACGTTGAGTCGTATAATAGAATCCACATTAGATTCACTCATTAATTTTCTGCGTTTATTGAGGTCACTAATACAGCTGTCAAGATCGACGACTGGAATAAGCCACAATATTTTTGACTTACATTCGCTGTGAATTATCGAATCCTCATTTTTTTTATCTAAATTACTGAATTGCCAATTTGAAAATATATTATATAGAGAATGACTAACCTGAGTCTCTGGACCCATCATTCTATTGTCAAATTCAAATTTACCACAGGGCTCATTTCTTTTAACTTCCTGTTTGTTTTCATTCACTTCTCGTTCAAATTGACAACTATAATCTAAAATCAGCCCAACCTTCTTAACTCCATTCAAAACACTCTTTGCACGCGGCAAATCGCTATTATTCAAAGACTTTGTTTGACATGCAATTGTAAAATTCAGCACTACAAGTACAAACATTATAAATATACGTTCTAAATTATTTTGCATTTGTAGTCCTCTTTCAGTTAATTACTTATAGTTTAAATAATATTAAAATAAAAGTCAGTGGTCACTAAACAAATCTTTTTAAGCTGAACTTTATTAATGTTTTTATTGATTTAAGATATAGAAATAAATGAGGAGCCAAATCTCAGTGCTTTATTTTACAAATTTATTTTTAAATGATTTTCTTTTATCAGAATAAAAATTAATAGTGAATCGATGACACTTGAAATAATATACAATCCCATGATGTGGCTCGATAACATATGAGCTGTTCAGTCTGAATAATGGCAATTGACTTCCTGGCCATCATTTTAAATTCGATATATAGGATCTCTGCAATTTATTGCATCAGCAGTTACATTTAAAAGTTTAGTTTAATGTCCAATGAGTACGAAATGATAAAATTCATCAAGCAAACTTTTATATCTTCATCTAATCTATTTTCAGTTTAAGTGTGAATTTAATTAAATTATCTTCAGATTCCCATTTAACAGTAGATCCCGAAGGGAGGTTTGCAAAATATTTAAATATAGAATAATGACCAAGCCCATTCCCAGTGTAACCAAGACGTTCATCAAGTGGTACAGTAGTCATTTCCCCTACTGAAAAATCATTCAATAGTGAGTTGGGAAATGGTTTGATTTGAGGATTTGAAATAACTACTAAAATATATGAACCCTCCTGAATTATTTTGGTTGTTACAAGTGCAGCTTCATGACTAATACCTCCTGTTAGAGAGCCATGCTGGTAAGTATTTTGAATTGCATGCATAAGGACAATTCTTGTAGATTCTAATATTTTTGATTTATCAAAAAATAAATTCCTATTTTCCTCAATAGAATCTAAGACCTTTGACAATTCTTGATTCAGAATCGTTGTTTCTTCTAAGTAATTCAGTTGGGAAATATTTCTTTCTTTGTTATCGTACGTAGGATTTTGGTCTTTAAATAACATAGAGCATTGGTCCGCATAGATTAACTCTGTCAAATTTAGAATTACAATTGTAAAAAGCATAATCAGTAATTTGTGCGTATTAAGCCGGATTTTTGTTTTTTTCTCCATAATTTTATATTTACTTCAAGATATGTGCCAAAAACACTTGTATAAGTTATTTCATTTGAATATTAAAGATTCCGAATTCGAGTTTATATTTTAAATTTTTATCAACTAGAAAAGATTGCAATAAAATGCAGTCTTTTCATTTCAATTTTTTTTGAATTATGAAAATATTAATTCGACAATTTAAAGATCAAATAAAATATCTCAAACAAGTGTTTAGTTTACAATTTGCAGACTGTTCATTTGAAAGGTAGCATTGTTCCAACAAAGTTGAAACTTAATCGACGAGTGAATTTTAGCTGAGTCTAGTTGGGTTTTGATCTCATCAGTTATTTGAATATTAGGCGAGTGCCTTATTTCATATAATAAGCCACTTGACGCAAGAGTTTCATAATTTAAACACGCGCCATTTTTAATCTTCAACCACTCTTTGACGATCTCAATTTTGTATCCAATATGACTTTGATGAACATCCACTGCACCAGGCATACAACGATATCGAGAAACACCTCTCAGTGAAACAGCATAACTAGATCCAGCCTCAAGCAATTCTTCAACAGTTACAGTTTCAATTTTTGGGAATTGCATCTTAGCCCAATAGGCTACACCTCTGTTTTATTGTCACTTTACCTGTTAGAATAATACTTAGAAAAAAATAAGTGATTCCAATAATCTAAATGAAACATCAATTTTATATCTTCTAACTAAACAAAAAATTGTTTCAAAATGGTATTGGCACGGCTTGCAAGGAATAACTATAAACCTGAAAAAGAGGATACCTATGAAGTATTATTTATCTATATTAGATATCGGTCAAAATTTGTATTTAAAAAACATGATGACTTTCAGTTTTGGAAATTTGTTTTATGTTAAGTAATTTAGGACAGTTAAAATCTGTTTTTTTTATTTTAACAATTGTTATAACTTATAAATCAGTTGCAAACTTAAATTGTATTCCACTATTTAGTATATCTGAAGCGCCTGAATTTTTAACTGAAAACTGGTTTACTACAAATAGGAATCTAAATCAGTATTTTAAAGAATTGGTAACTGGTGGACTAAAAGATAAATTAACAAGTTCTGTTCAACCAATTAAATGGTTAGATGCTGGTGCAGGCCAGGCAATTGCGATACGGGATACGTTAAAAAATAAAAAATTTCAGAGTAAAATTGATAAAGCATATTCAGTAGTCTATAAAAAACCAAATGACGGACAAACTGATTTAAATAATGATATTGAGCTTTTCAAAAATAAGTTTATGTATATTGAAGGGGACTATATCGAAAACTTATTTTCTGAAGGTAAATTAAAAGATCTTGAAGGAAATTTAGATATTATAACAGATCTTTTTGGTCCTTTGACTTATACTAAAGATTTATCAAAAGTAGTTGAAATTTATTTGAAATTACTTAAAAAAGGTGGAGAATTGGAATTTAATATTGGTCTAATGAATACAAGTGGTAATCCATGGCTTTATCTTCAATTTATAGACTCAAATGGTAAAAAAATAAACAATGCAGAGGAAGTTTTACAAGAGTGGTTTAGTAAAATTAAAGGAGTAGAGATTATTAAACAAGATATTTCAGGTTTTAATGATTATTCAATTAATTTTTTAATTAGAAAAATTTCTGATAATATTGAAATTCCAAAATTTATATTTGAAAGTTATGATGATTTATTAGTACCACCATTTAGAACATTTAAATTACCACCTCCATGAAGAATAATTTTTTTATTTTCATTTATGCAAATAGTAATTAACCTTTCTAATATGAAGAAATTTAATAATTATTAATTTATATTTCCAATTAGGCAAATTCAAATTGAACTTAATCTGGATCTACTAATGAGAGATAATGCACTAGAAGTCCATATTTTGGTCGAATCGATTCTAGATGATTTCGATTCGATTTTTGAAAAATGCATTTTATCAGGAAGTCAGTACAATACTTAACTTTGACTGACTAATAAAGCTCACTGTTTTTTTACTTAAAAAATTTTTCTGCACCAAACTTTTCTTCAAATCGAATACGTTTACAGAGGGCCAATTTAAATTTGAAAAATCGGAGTGCATCGATAACACTAATTTTTAATTTGGCCTTTGATTTGATAAATTCATCCTACTTAGACCGAGTGATTTTCCTCTATGCACTAATGACTGCTGAATTTCAATCCATCTGACTAAAAAACCCCAAATTCAATTTGTTCATGTTTTTATTTCAAGGACAAAATACCTTTTAAAATTTTAATACTTTAAATTTCAATGCAATATTTAATTCCAAAACAGGGCTCAATATTCAAGCCTGTGAGGCAATCTTTTCACTTATGCTTGATTATTAACGAGGAAGTAATTTCGTTGCACTAAACACTAATTTTAACAATGTTTAACTTAAAAAGATTTCTTTGCTGACAGTTTTGATTTGAAATGTTAAGATTCAAAAATGTCAAAAGAATGTATAGAAGAGTTTGCAAAATCATCTGTAGAATGTTTGTACGATTACGATATCATTGGCATCTCCAAAAAGAAAGCGATTGAAAGTGTAGTAAGCGAGATCGACAGTTTGCTTAAACTTAATGATGAAAAAACCCTTAAAAGAAGACATGCACACTTCAAAATTCCAGATATTCAAATAAACGATTACGAAGAGAATTTTTATAATTTAAATAACACGCAAACTGTTCTTGCTGGTATTCGCCATTTAAACGGATCAAAAGATTTGCCCTTTGTTCATCTCATGCTAGGTTTTAATCCTGTAAGTGCTGATATTGAAACTTTGAAGGAGTTTGCATCAAAACAATTTTATAAATTTAGTCCCAAATTTCTAACAGTCTGGATAAAGCCTTCATTGGAATTAGATTTTTCAAAATACCAAGCGATAAAATCTCGTCTATACATGGTAGGTTCAACTTCTAATATCCGCAAGATGGAAACTCCTTCTAATTATGGCAAAGTTACTTTAGAGAAGATTACGACAGAATTCGATTTCAATTGGTATTCAAATGCCTATGAAGAATTTCATAGACTAAACCCTGAATTAAAAAACTGGGTGTCTATTACAGATAGAGAAGACATTAACCGCTGTATATCGGATGAGCTTATTTATAGAGTATTAATCGACGGCGTTCTTGCTGGTATTATTGGAGCACAAAATGATCCATTGCTGGGGGAGCCATCAGTTTATATGACTGAGCTCTTGCTATTGTCACGTTATAAAGGCCAAGGTCTTGCCGTTGCTTTACAACGCAAGTTTATTGATCAACTCCCTAAGCAGTATAAATATGTCTGGGGTACGATTGATGCTAAAAATCTACCATCATTGAAGACATCTCAACGTGTCGGAAGACTCCCGATTCGTTCAGAATACTTTATTAACTTGGATTGAGCTTTTTCAGAAGTTTGAGAATTGGTCTGTGTATTTTAAATTTCAATTGTATTTGGAAAATTATATTATGGATTTCAAAATTTATTACTAGAATAGACTGTATTTAATTGCTATCTATTCATTTCAAATTATTTTAAATCCTGAAAATATTATTCCAATATTATTTTCATGCTTTTGGTTGAATCAATGAGAAATGGAATTGAATCAATTTAGAATTTAAAGATTTGGTTTTGAAACACGACTTGATTTGATCGCCGAGTCGGTGATAGATCTGCTACAAATTGGAGAGAAATATGAATGTACCAAAAAATAGAGGCATGTCTGCCTTACTACTCACCTCAGAAGATCCACAAAAACTTGTAAAATTTTACGAAGAAATTCTTGGACTTGGATTCAAGAGGGAGATAGTGTTTAGCGGTCTGTACTAAATTAAATCTGCCAACCTTTAAGAATGTTATTTTGCAAATCTACATTCAAGATATGGGTTATCCACATTAGGATCAGCATTAGGTAAATCAAAACTGATTCCTTTGCCGTCTTTATATAAGACAAATCTAAAAATCTACTTTAAATTATTTTGATAAAAAATTATTTAATAACTAACGATAAAATACAGGAAGCATTGAATATTATGGAGTATATGAAATCCTCAGAACTTCTTGAATATCAGCAAATTTGCACGAAAAATAAGTATATTTAACACTTGATTTAAATTTATTTAATTGTTTTTATTTTGATGGAATTCAAATCAATGTATTATAAATTCATAAACAACAAAAGAGTGTAATCTAAAACACGCTTATTTTCGTTTCGATTATATAGGCTTTCAGGGTCTTTCAATTCAGTCTCATTCAGAAAGTGAATGACAGATTCTAGTAAATAGTATACTCACACTAAATGAAACTTTCTTTATTAATTTTTATTTTAGCTTTTTTTTTCCAAATAACTTCTAATTCAAATAACCTTGGAGCTCCTGAACCAAAAGGTAAGATTGTAGAGTTCAAGTCTGAACGTAATGTTCCATCTACTACTCTCAGAGGGATATTAAGAATTCCCGAAAATTCTAATAATAAATCAGTACCTGTTGTACTTATGATTTGGGGAAGTACTTGCGATAATGGAACAGGCTGGGTACCAGCTTCAGATACAGCTTCAGGGAGAGATGAAACAATTTTCACTGACATAGCAGAAAATTTTATTCGCAATGGTATTGCGGTTTTTACATATACAAAAAGAGGTTGTAATCCGTTAGATGGTGGAACTCTGGATAGAAAAGTAAAAGCTCGGTGGTCACGTGATATTTTATTTGCTGATGCCACGGCTGCATTTGAAGCAATGATAGCTTTGCCAGAAATAGATTCTAAACGGGCTTTTATTTTTGGATATTCTGAAGGTAACACTTATGCATGGGAGCTTGGACTTAAAAAAGGAAATTCTATTCGTGGTCTATTACTTTTATCATTTATTTCTGGAAGTTACCTTATTGCAGAGCACTTTCAAGTTGTGACCAGTTGTATAGATGCTTTTGATCTTATTGATGAACGACACCAAAACTACATAACTGTCGACGATATTAACAAATTCGAATGTTTCGCAAAAAAAGATTATCTTTCATTTGAAACCTGTGACTTAAGTCGCGATAAAAAACTGACAAGAGCAGAGCTGATTGCATGCAGAGAGAGAAAATTTTTAGAACACTTAAATGCAATAGAGACGGCTTCTCCTGGCACTCTTATACCTGATTCAAATGATTCAGCAGAACTATTTCGACAGCATTTTCACTCAAAGAGCATGATGGAAACAGCTGATACTCAAAAAGTACCGGTAGCATTATTTCAGGGGGAAGCTGATACAGCAACACCAGTGAGTGAAGCACTAATGTTAAATCAAAAATTAATTGAGATAAATAAAGCTCCATTTTTCTTTAAAACATACAAGGGACTTTCGCATGGGCTTGCAATCGGTAAAGGATTAAAGAATCATTGTCAAAAGTTTGGACCAGTCGATAAACAAGTTCTGGAAGACATAATTAAAGCAATAAAATTGAAATTATAATTTAATAAATAATATTATAGCGAATGAAAAAAACATGTAATATAAAACACTGTTTTTGAAACAGGATTTTATTTTTATAATATGAGCAACTACTGGCAAACTAACTTTAACAAATTACTGCTGAAAAAGATTTGAATAGTGACCACAAGTACAAGTCTATGTTGAAATAGAAACCATTCCGCAACATCAAAATACCAAGTTTGATTTGAAATCAATAATAGTGAAGTTGAACTAAGCATATCCAAATTTCTATGATTCCAAAGTGAAAAAGGCGGTGAATTGGATCTCCAAGAATGGAGAAATTCTTTAGACCGCCCTTTTTGGAATGCTTGCCGACTTAATAAAGCAAAGGATTGTATAATGAAGTTGTAACCAAAAACTAGCTTACCATTATTTGTGATACTCACATTTTATATATTGAGAAAATCCAAGCGGTATGGAATCTGTGCCGTCCATTTGCCATAGGCCGATTGAAATTGGTAAATTTTTTTGTTTATGAAACTCTATAGATAAATTTGGTCTATTAATATACTCATCGACAAATTCGATAGGTGCCAGAATTGTAAATTCAGTCTCATTTTGCTCTTCAAAGTATTTTAACTTGCTTTTAGGAAGTTCAGTTTTAATCTGATACATACTCCCCAAACCGAAAACAGTACTCCAAATAAGAGTGAGCCCGCCTTTAGTGTTTTCATAGGCCCAAAAGTGCGAGTCAAAATTGTAATTATCCCGTTTTCCTAAACACCAAAGTAGTTGATTGAGTTTAGGGAGAGAGTCACTTTTACTTGTAAGCTTTTCATTGGAGAATAAGGTTCCAATAAATTCTCGTGTTTGCTCAGAAGTAATGATTTTTGGATTGAAAACGTTTAGATTTTCAAGACCCTCTCTTCGATCCATCAAATAAATTAATTCATGAGAGATAAGAGCTGCTTTATTCACCCAATTTAACTCTTTCCATCTTTTCTTTGAAATTTTTAAAGATTCAACATCATCAACAAAATAGGCAATTTGTTCAAGTTGGCAATTTTTAGAAATATGATAGGTACCAATGTCTTTTGAAAGTGCTAGATCTTCGACAAATTCTACTTTTACAGTTTTTTTTGTTTCAAAATCCATGAAGGATTCACCACGAAAAAGATGGCTAATAATTTCAGTGGTAAGTATTTTTTTATATTCAGCAAGAGGGACGGTGTCAGGGTTCCAAAAGTGATTCGCAAATAAATTTACTGTTAATTGTATAGCTGTTTCTTCGGTTAAAGGATTATGCATTATCAGTTGATTTCTGATGCTGGCTTCATGTAAATCAAGAAGTTCTAATGATGATTTAATCTCGTTGCGAGTCTGACATCTGACACCAACGCCTCCTCCTCCATCCCGAGTGCCCTCAACAAAAGCAAAGCTATTGCTATATTGACATAACAAAAAATAGATTAAGAATAAAAATGAATTTTTAATTTTAATTGTTTGCATAAAAAGTTTCATACCAATCCTTTTGATAAATTAATACTGTCTAAAAACATGATTTTCGCAAAAGACTAATCTTATGATCTCGGAAAAACCTCATATTTTTTTCTGATGTCAGAATGCATCCATAGTCCCAACCTTACAAGATGTATATTGTATAAAAGTATTAACTAGTTTATACATAAAGTATATGATTTTAATATTTGAATTCAAAAACTATCGAAAATACTTAGCAAAAAAAATATCTGAGTTTCCGAATAAGGGTTACGGTCAAATGAGTAAATTGGCAGATTTTATGGGAGTTCACACGACATTAGTAAGTCAAGTCCTAAACGAATATAAAAATTTAACTGTTGATCAAGCTGTAATGGTAACTGAATATTTTGGACTTAATGAACTCGAATCTGAGTATTTTATTTCACTTGTTCAATATGAAAAAACCGGGACACCAGCGGCAAAATTATTTTTTGAAAAAAAAATGTTAAAATTAAAAGAAAGTTCAAAGGATTTATCCAAAAGATTAAAAAGTGAATATGAGCTTAAAGAAGAACATAGAGCTATTTTTTATTCTGATTGGGCCTACTCTGCCATTCGACAATCTATAGCGCTTCCTGGAATTAATACTATAGAAAATATTTCTACGTATCTAGGTCTGTCGAGAAAAAAAGTTCAAAAATACATGGATTTTTTGCTTAAAGTTGGTCTGTGCAGAATTGAAGCGGACAAATTCAAAATTGGTCCATCAAGTACTTATGTTGATTCCAATTCAAGTTGGGTTCGAGTACATCATTCCAACTGGCGACAAAGGGCCCTCTTATCATTTGATAAAAATGATATTAAAAATTTGCACTACACATCTCCTCTTACAATTTCCGAAGCCGATAGTGAAATCATTAGAGAAAAAATAGTACAATTTATAGAGCAAGTAAATATCGTAGTTGATCCTTCGCCATCAGAAAAATTATTTTGCCTTAATATAGATTGGTTTCAGGAAGGCCGTCCATAATAACTCAAAATTTATGTGTTTGGTTGTTAATTCAATGGTCATCGATTCACATACAACTTTTATATGATTTTTGAAAATCAGTTAAAAAGAAATTTGTAAATAAAGCACTGGGCTTTTGCTCGGCTCTTTTAGTAAAAGGTCTTTGGATACAATATTATTTCCACTTTTTACAAATAAACTCACCATCAGAAACTGTATTAACTTCTAATTTTGGAATCTCAAATTTACGCAAATCACCTGCAACTGAAGCCTTATATACAAAAGTATTATCTGTGAGAATAAATGGTTTAGAATAAATTCTAATATAATTGGAATTACCCTGTGGTGATAAGCTATAGATAGCTATATACCCTTGAATCAAAGTATTATCATTACCTTTTTCATTATGAGTGATAACTTCAAAAGGTTGATTCAATACCGTACAATCTTCTAGTGAATCACCTGGATGAGAACAAACCTGCTTAAGATCTAAATTGACATCAATAATGCCTCCTAAACTTTGATAATCATAACATGTGTAGCCCAATTTTCCTGCTGCGATTGATGTCGAACATAAAAGAAAAAACAAAGTAGATATTAAATATTTCATATTTATTCCCTTCAAAGCATTTAAAGAAAATTATCAAATGTTGAAATCAGAATCAAAGTAAATTCAGTTTCGCAGATTAGCCGCATCAATTAATCCTAAAGTTCATTTTACAAAAAGGAGAAAATTTTATTCCAACTTGAGTATCTTTAAAGAGGATCAAAAAAACTTGCTGACGTTCCACTTTTGATTAAATCTCTTTTACAATAAAAGATCTACTTGAACTGCGAATTTGAGGATAAATAAAATGAAATTTAGATGAAGAAGTATTTCTGCAAATACCCAAACCTTTCACTAAAAAAACTTGTGGCCCGGAGTTATCAGAAATTACTTCGACCTTAAAAGATATCCATTTCCTACTGATTTACGCAATTAAATGTACTTAAATCTGCATTTATTAACTCCAAGTTTTCTTCAGAGCTCGATCTAAAAAACTTATCCCATGTTAAAAAATTGGATGGTTCTTCGTTCGATTGATAGCAGCCACCATAAGAAAAAATAGTTCCAAAGTATATGACTCCACCAACATGGCACGCTTGTGCCATAAGTGTATCTTTCGCACGTAATTGAGTATCTTCGAAGAACTCAATCTGTATTACTCTCTTATTGAAGCCTTGTTGAATCACAATTTTTATTCTTCCGCTTTGATCTGTGCAAATTTGACTAGTCAAAGCGTGAGCCTGTCTCAAACCAGACAAGGTGAAAAAAAGTAAAACCATAGTCTTTAAATTCAGTTTATTACATTTCATAGGATTCCTTTTGTTTTTCGTTACTTGTTTGTAACGCATAATTATTTAATATATAATTAGATGAATAAAAATGGATAATAATGAAACAATTATTTCGATAGTCGAAACATTCAATGTTTACAAATTCAATTCTCGAACTTACCACCCCGATGGGTCCTCAAGGATAGCTCGACCAACTTCCGCTAGAGAAAACCAATTTTCTGTAGAGCTTGATCAATAAACTTAACTGTTTTTATCCCTCCCACTCCAAGAACTGGAATATGGAATTCTTATTGAAATAAGTAGCACTGGGTACAGCACTCGAATATTATTTATAATTTCTAACAAAAAACGAGTGCGTCCCTCAAATGTTTGTCCATTATTATAAGGCCAGCTCCGAATTCAGTTAACTCAGCATAATGCTGTAAAGTGTCTTTCGTAACAAAACCACTATTTGATGATGTGCCAGATGCCATTGGAGGGACCACCACACGGTTCTTTAAAATGTGACTTTTGCTTATTCTAATTTAGAAAATCGAGTGACTTTATTTAATTCCATTGATGTAAAGTAATTGAAAATAATTTCCTTGAAAAGAAATGAAATCAAAACTATCATTTCTTTTATGGAAATATTTGAATTGAAGTATTTTTTAGGTGTTGCTCGTGAAGAAAATATACATAGAGCCGCAAATAAGTTAAATGTCTCACCGGGGTCTTTAAGTAAAGCCATCACTAGGTTAGAAGCTGAGCTATCAGTCAATCTCTTTAGCAGAGAGGGGCGAAATATTCAACTTACCGACCACGGCAGATTATTTCAGAAACGAGCTTCTGAAATTATTCATTTAGAAGAATCTTTGAAATTAGAATTATCAGGCCACTTGGGAACGATCAATGCTGTAATAGCTGGGCCAGAAATTTTATTGACAAAAATGGGGCTCGATATATCTATCGATCTTCAAAAGAAATATCCAAAGATGAGATTTGAATTTCATGACACTGATGATGACACGGCTCTAGGGCAGGTTGCAAGAGGCGAAGCTCATTTGGCCATTGTCACAACCGACATTCCAACTCACTTAGGACTATCAACAAAAGTCATTGAAGAACCTCAATTTCAGACGGTCGTTGGTGCGACACACCCTTTGTTCTTGTTTGCAAAACAAAAAAAAATAATTTCAGTTGAAAAAATTCTTGAACATGCATTTGTGAGCCCGAGTCATCCACTGCTAGGAAAAGTCGGCGCTAAGCAATCGGTAGATGGTTGGCGAGATGATCAATTCCCTCGTCGGGTGGGTTATCTGACTTCCAGTTTAAAAATGCTAGAAGAAATTGTTGAGCAAGGAAAAGCCTTAGCCTACTTACCAGATTATTTTGCCAAAAAACTAGATGTAGAAGTTTTAAAAATTTCCGGATGTCCGTATCATTGTAATCAAAAAGTGAAAGTTGTGGCCAAAAATCCTAAAGATCGCAGTTGGCTGAATCAGTGGTTCTAAAATATTAGAGCTTTAGATTTGTGTCTGTGTTTTTAACAAGACATTCAATTACAGCCTGGTGCAGTTTTGAGTAAAAGGGCTGCTGATAATAATGAAGAACCACATCAACCATATAAGGCTTATAACTTTTATTGATTTTAATTTTGGAATTATCTGCAACCAAATGTTTTGGCATCACGGCTCGCCCAAGTCCTAACGAAACTGCATCGACTATACCATAACAGTCATCAAAATAAGATCTTTTATATTTAGGAACTTTAGCACCTGAGCTTGTCCCAAATCTAGGTGGGATTTGAGTGGACTAATTGTTTACATTTAAGCTGCACTTTCATTTTGATTCAAGTTATTTTTTATATTTAAATTATTTTTAAAACTTTCTATCTCACTTTTTTTATAACTATTTTTTA